>Ga0209810_1000337_pt1 | contig 113631 bp, 95 predicted proteins | sample Coa_R1_7_FD_187159 | JGI IMG/M metagenome (GOLD analysis project Ga0209810, IMG submission 187159) | Surface soil microbial communities from Centralia Pennsylvania, which are recovering from an underground coalmine fire - Coalmine... | ecosystem: Environmental > Terrestrial > Soil >...
AAGCCTCCTCACTTGCTGATCTGTGACCATTCCAGTCTCCTTGCGATGGACTGGAACAAGTCTATTCGCTGCAAGCCAGCGGGAGTTCTAATTGTCGTTTGGGCGGAAATCTATTTGTCGTTATTCATCCTAGGTAGCAACTTGGGTTAAGATAGACAAACCAGGAGACCGGAAGGCTGTGTTGATCCCAACAACGTGCCGCTGCACCTGATGACCAGCCGACTAACAGGCGGCTACTAGAGGTGCTGGAGACGACCTATGAGGCAGCGGCAGAGGTGGATGCGGAGAGAGGCTGGACGGGCGATGGCCTGGCGGAGGTGGTAGGCGACTGGCTGAAGGCCGTCCGGTTAGAGGTCTATGGCCCCTCAGGGGCACAGGATTGGAGTAGCAAAGCAGCAAGGGAAAAGGAGTAACGACAATGCTGCTCAAACTCATGCCCAACACCCAGTTGGGACAGGAAAGATGTCTGGCTTGCAGACAGCGGTTCGAGACCGATTATGTCCTGGCCGAAGCCTACACGCAAGACCACATGGCCGGCTTCGTCTGCCCGGACTGCTTGCGCTGGGGAGAACAGAGGCTGCGGCGTTTGCTGCTGGAGCAGGCCCGCTCCTTAGAAGCCCAGGCAGCGCTTTTGCGGCGAGAGACCCAGCAGCCCATCGCCTTAGAGGTCAGTCCGGACTTAAAGCAAGAGGTTGCCGATTGCCTACAGCAGCCACGTGGCAGCCACCACCGGGTCAACTTGTTGCGGGCTTACCAGAAGTACCTCCAGTACCTGCGGGGCACCTGGCCGTTGTGGCTTGTGTGGCTGCCCGATCTGTGCGATCTGTTTGCGCAGGCTTCTTAGAGGCCCATAGCAAGCACATGATCTAACCTGCCGGCAGTAAAGCTAAGTGCAATGCTTTACCCCGTTGCGGTAAGGTGAAAACGCGCCCGGAGAGATTCGAACTCCCGACCATCTGATCCGAAGTCAGATACTCTATCCACTGAGCTACGGGCGCACAGTCTTGTTTTCACTGTTAAAGAGGCAGGCAATGCACTCTATTGTATCGGTTTCCGGAGGCGTTGTCAAGCGAGCGAAAGGACATGGGCAGCATCCGACAGGCCGTTATCATCATGGCCAAGCAGCCGCAGGCCGGGCAGGCCAAGACGCGACTCTGCCCGCCACTCACGCCGAAACAGGCAGCGGAGCTGGCGGAAGCCTTCCTGCAGGACACCGTTGCCAACGCCCTGCGGGCCGACTGCGCCGAAACCGTGCTGGCCTATGCGCCCTCGGAGGCCGTCGCGTGGTTTGCCGCGCAGTTTCCGGGGCTGGCCCGAATTCCACAGCAGGGCCGTGACCTGGGGCAGCGCTTGGCCGCCGCGTTCGATTCCGCCTGGCGTTTGGGCTGCCAGCCCTGCCTTGCCATCGGCGCGGACAGCCCCGACCTGCCTGTCGAATACCTGCGCAGTGCCTGTGAGGCGCTGCGTGCCAGCCCGGAAAGCGCGGATGTCGTCCTCGGGCCGGCGGAGGACGGCGGCTACTACCTTATCGGGCTGCAGCGGCGGCAGCCGCGCCTGTTTGAAGCCATTGATTGGAGCACCGAGCGCGTCCTCGCTCAAACGCTGGAGCGTGCCGCTGCGCTGGGCCTGCGCGTTCACCTCCTGCCCCCCTGGCGCGATAGGGATACCGCCGCCGACCTCGACCACCTGCGCGTCCACCTGCAAACCGCACCTGCCGATGTCTGCCCCGCCACATGTCGGCTGCTTGCCACGCTCCCCTGAAGGCAGACACCCGAGGTTGGGGCGCGCCCGCTTAATCGAGGCGCGCGATCAGGCGGGCATACCGCTCTGCTTCCTGAGCGCGCTGCCGGACGATGGCGGCCAATCTCTGCGCCTGGAGCCTATACTGCACCTGGGGATTGGCTTCGACCTGCTCTACCCAGCGCGCGGGCAGGCCCTCTGCGCCCTGGAAAGCGCCGCACAGCCCACCCACCATCGTCGCAATAGTATCGGCATCCCGCCCGAAGTTCGCCCCAGAGAGGATGGCGCGTTCCGCCTCGCCCTTTGCCAGCTCAAACAGCGCCAGCGCCACAGGCACCGTTTCGCGCGAGTCGCATTGCTCTTCCCGCAGATGGCTGGCGTAGAAGCGCGCCCGAAACACTTCGTAGCTTCCGGCCTTCAACGCCAGTTGGCGCGTTCGCTGAATGCAGGTGATCATCTCTTGCGCGCTGACCGGATGTAGATACCGGGTGGCCGCCGCCAGGATACTCTCCACCGTCGCCTCCGGGTCAAAAGCCGCTGCTACTGCCGCCGCCATGGCGCAGGCGGCGTCCCGGCAAAAGCCGGAGGGGCCGCTGTGAATCAAGCCAGCCACGTCGAAAGTCTCCAGCGCGGCCTGGCGCGGGTTGGCGGCGTTGAGAATGCCCATCGGCGAAATCGCCATCGCCGAGCTGGAGCTGGGAGCGTTGCCAAAGCCGGCATCCACCGGCAAGCAGACCTTGCTGTCCAGCTTGTGGAACATGTTCCGCACCGGCACCCACCACTTGCCATAGTTGGCGGCGCGGAAGGTCTGAAAGCTGCGGGCGAACGCATCGCAGTCCACACAGCCGTCGTTGGCGAGGATGGCATGGATAAGCTGCTCCCGAATTGCCGTGTCGTCGGTGCCTACGCCCTCAAAATTGGCGACGCCCTCCACGCCGAACCGCTCCTGGATCTGGCGAAAGGTCATGCCTTCCACCGGTGCTCCCAGGGCGTCTCCGATGAGGCCACCGAGCAGACAGCCATAAATCTTATCCTCCAACCGGCTAGATACATGGGTTCCTGGTTGTCCATGATGTGCCAATGCCTGCTCCTTTCCCCTCTCCTCTCTGTAAGGAGAGGACTCCATTTTGATTGTGTCTGTGGAGGTAGCGTGCCCATCCTTTGCTGCTGTATTCGCTCCGGCGTTAGCTTGAGCCTGCACAGGAAGACCTCCGGGCGCTAAAAATCTCTCCTTCTGCGTAGAAGCAAGGAGAAACCTCTTCATGACGGGAATTTTGATACTATACAGAGAAGCGATCACTAATTGACCTTTTTTGAGGGCGAGAGAGCCGGAAGTGAGAAGGACGGTGGAAAGGGGCAAAGCATGAAGGCGCTGGTCAAAAGCCGGCCGGAACCGGGACTCTGGCTGCAAGAGGTGCCAGAACCGGAAGTCGGTCTGAACGATGTCTTGATCAAGGTGCTGCGCACCGGCATCTGCGGCACGGACGTGCATATTTACAAATGGGACGCCTGGGCGCAGAAGACGATCCCCGTGCCGCTGGTGATCGGCCATGAGTTCGTCGGCGAGGTCGTGGCTGTGGGAGCCAATGTGGCCGACTTTCATCCGGGGGAGGTCGTCAGCGGAGAGGGGCACGTCGTCTGCGGGCGCTGCCGGAACTGCCTGGCCGGGCGGAGGCATCTCTGTAAGGATACCAAAGGGATCGGCGTCAACCGGCCCGGCGCCTTCGCCGAGTATATCGTGCTGCCGATGACCAACGTCTGGCACCATGCCCCCAACATCGATCTGGACGTGGCCGCCATCTTCGATCCCTTCGGCAATGCCGTGCATACAGCGCTATCGTTCCCGGTGTTGGGCGAAGACGTACTCATCACCGGGGCCGGCCCTATTGGCATCATGGCCGCCGCCGTGGTGCGTCATGCCGGAGCGCGCTTTGTCGTCATCACCGATGTCAACCCCTACCGGCTGGAACTGGCCAAAAAGATGGGCGTCACCGTGGCGCTGGATATTCGCGAGGGCTCCATCGCCGAGGTACAGAAGCAGTTGGGCATGAAAGAGGGCTTCGACGTGGGGCTGGAGATGTCCGGCAACGCGAGCGCCTTCCGGGAGATGCTGGCCAATATGTGTCACGGCGGCAGGATCGCAATGCTGGGCATTCCTGAGAGGGAGATGGCGATTGATTGGAACCTGGTCGTCTTCAATATGCTCACCATCAAGGGCATCTACGGGCGCGAAATGTATGAGACCTGGTACAAGATGACCGTCATGCTCCAAAGCGGCCTGGATATTCGTCCCGTCATTACGCACCGCTTCCACTACACCGAGTTCCAGAAAGGCTTTGATGTGATGATGACGGGCCAATCGGGGAAGGTGATCCTGGATTGGCAGGAGTAGACTAGCCTCAGCCCCGTTCCCAGTCCTTGTGCCAGATGAGCGGATTGATCGTATCGTCGTTGAGCGGATCGCCGGGCTTGAGCGTGGCGAAGTAGGCATCCGGCAAGACGTTCTTGTTCACGCCGTTATAGACGCAGCCGTCGGGCATATAGGCGCAGGTCATGGCCCGGCGCGGCCTGTTGGTCATATTGGCGCCGGCGCCGTGGGCCGTCAGGCCGTTATGGAAGGCGGCGGAGCCGGCAGGACAGGGACAGGCCACCGGCTCGATCTCCCGCCACCGAGGGTAGACTTTGAACAGGTCGCCCAGGTTTTGTCCGATTCCGACGTTCTGGAAGGTGGCGGTCTTGTGGCTGCCGGGGATATACCACATGCAGCCGTTGCCGAGCGTGGCGTCGTCGAGCGCGACCCAGATCGAGATCGCGTCTCTGGAGCTGAACGACCAGTACGGGTTGTCCAGGTGCCAGGCCGTCGGGTTGCCGAAGGGCGGCTTGAAGAGCGCCTGGTCGTGCCAGATGCGGATGCCGTCCACTCCCGCCAGCGTCGCCGCCATCCGGCCCAGGCGCGGGTCGAACATCAGCGCGCGCATCCCGGCATGGGTATCGGCAAGCTTGATGCACTGGGTAAACACTTGCGCGTAGTAAGCGTCGGGGTCGGCCTGATTGGTCAGGGCTTGTGCGAAGTTTTTTCCGGCGGAGGCTTCCAGACGCTGAGCGACGGCCTCCTCGGTGACGCGCCGCCAGTGCGCCAGTTCCTCGTCATTCAGAAATCCCTCGACAACGAGAAAGCCGTTTTCACGGTAGCTCTGAATCTGCTGTTCGGTGAGCTCGCTTTTCATTTAGGTATGAGTTATCCTTCCTCTCTTATCTTACAGCCCTGGAGCGCGGGAAAAGAAAGCCCGCGCGGTTTAGCCGTGTGCGTTTCACAGGAAGTTGAGCAGCGCGGGATCATCCACCAGCGGCGTATTGACGCGCCGGGATACCGGATAGGCTTCCATCGCCTCCGCCGGATAGGGCTGGAGGGCCGCCAGGAGGTCGGGCACGTTCTTGCGGGAGGTGTCTAACCAGAGGGCTTCGTCCTCAGGCCGCAGGATCGCCGGCATCCGGTCGTGGATAGGGGCCAGCAACTCATTGGGCGGCACGGTGATAATCGTGCAGGTGCGCAAAGGAGCGCCGTCCTCCTGCCTCCACTCCTCCCACAGCCCCGCAAAGGCGAACAGGGCCTCATCTTTGCGCCGAATATACATCGGCTGACGCGCCTTCTCCTCTTTCTTCCACTCATAAAAGCCGTCGCTCGGGATAAGGCAGCGCCGACGTACCAGCGCCTGCTTGAAGGCAGGCTTTTCCGCCAGGGTTTCGGCGCGGGCATTGATGAGCTTGTTGCCGATGCCGGGGTCTTTCGCCCAGGCGGGTATCAGGCCCCACTGGTAAGCCTCCAGCAGCCGTTGGCCCTCCTGCTGAACAACGACCGCGACCGGCTGGGTGGGAGCGATGTTGTAGCGTTCGGCGGGAGAGACCAGCATCTCCTGCACGCCAAAGCGCATCGCAATCTGATCGGGTGAGTGATGCAGGCTATAGCGACCGCACATAGCGTCAACTCCTTATAGAGAAACCAGCCGGGCCATGAATGACCCGTCTGGTGGGCCTTGCGGCCAGGCGTCCTGGCGGACGCTCCGTTGCGGAAGGTTCTTCCTGCTCTACAAAGGCAGAAACTTGCCGCCAGGATGGGTGTTCCGTCCGCCAGGACGGTTGGCGGCGCAGCCGCCCTCTAGACGGGCACTTTCAGTGCCCGGCATGGGCCGGGTATTTTCAATGCCCGGCTGGATTGACCGGATGTTCATTCATGGCCCAGCTTTGCCCGTGTTTAACCGGCCTCCATCTCCAACTCTTTCTTCAGGAGGCGCTTGACTACCTTGCCGGTCCCGCCTAAGGGCAGCGACTCACGGAACAGGACGCGGCGGGGCGCTTTGAAGTTGGCCAGATGCTCCCGGCAGTAGGCGATCAGTTCTCGCTCGGTCGGCTGCGCGCCCGACCTGGGCACGACGACCGCCACCACCTCCTCGCCGCGCAGCGCATCCGGCAGGCCGATGACGGCGGCGTTGGCGACCGCCGGATGCTGGAACAGGACTTCCTCCACCTGGCGCGGATAGACATTCATGCCCGACGTGATGATCATGTCCTTCTTGCGGTCCACGATGTAGACGTAGCCCTCTGCATCCATCATGCCCAAATCGCCGGTGTGATACCAGCCGTGCCGCATGGCCTCCGCCGTCGCCTCCGGCTGGTTGAGGTAACCGAGCATGACGTTGTCGCCGCGCACCACGATCTCGCCGATCTCGCCGGCGGGCAGCGGACGGTCTTCCTCGTCGAAGATAGCGATCTCGACGCCGGGCAGGGGCGGGCCGACGCTGCCGACCTTGCGCGGCCCGTTCTGGGGATTGACGGAGGTGACGGGGCTGCATTCGGTCGGGCCGTCGCCCTCCAGCACGGGCACGCCAAAGCGCCGCTCTAGCGCTTGCAGGGTCGCGGCGGGCAGCGGTGCGCCGCCGGAGACGATAAGCCGCAGGCTGGAAAGGTCATGCGCGCGCTCCGGCGTGTGCTGGAGCAGCAGATGGAACATGGTCGGAATGCCGGGGAAGATGGTCACGCGATGCTTTTCGATGGTCTCCAGCACGCGGCCCGGCGCGAAGTTCTCCAGCAGGACGGAGGCGCAGCCGCGCGCCAGCGCCGTGTTCATGCAGACCGTTCCGGCAAAGGAGTGGAACAGGGGCAGCACGGTCAGGAAGCGGTCGCGCGGCTCAAAGAAGAGCGCGGCCTGCACCTGCTCGACGTTGCGGGTCAGGTTCTTATGCGAGAGCATGGCGCCTTTGGGGTAGCCGGTGGTGCCGGAGGTGTAGATGATGACCGCGCACCGGTTCTCGTCTATGGGAGGGGCAGAGACGGACGCGCCGGGCTGCTGTGCGCCCTGCGCCATGACCTCCTGCAAGGTGCTAAATCCGGGGATAGAATCGGCCAGCGCCGGATCGGGCATCTCCTCGCGCGGGCTGATGCTGATGACGTAGCGCAGGCCGGGCAGGTTCTGGCGCGCGGCCTGCACGCCAGGAAGCAGCGGCGGGGCCGTCAGCACCAGGCGCACGTCGGCGTCCCGCCAGATATATTCGAGCTCGGCGGGCTTGAGCAGCGGATTGGCCGGCACCGCCACCGCCCCGATCTGGGCCGCCGCGTAGTAGCCGAAGACAAAGGGTGGGCAGTTGGGCAAGAGCAGCGCAATGCGGTCGTCCGGCCGGATGCCGAGCGTGGTCCATCCCGCCGCCAGCCGCCGCACCGACGCCGCCAACTCCGCATAGGTAATCGTCTGGTCACGAAAAATCAGGGCGGCGTTGTGCGGATACTCCCGCGCGCCCCGGTCTATAAAATCGCCCAGCAGCATTGGCTTCCGCTCCCCTGTAGAGTTAGAGGCTTTCCTGCTCGCCCATCGCCGCCCAGAGACGAGAGAGGAGACGAGGAGGAGTGGTTAGTGGCCATCCTGATCGCCCATCGCCAGCGCGACTGCGCTCTCCAGCGTCGGCGCTGCGCCCTGAGCGCCCTCGGCCAGGCCAAACTGCTCGCGGGCCTGGTCGAGCTCGCGCTGGACGACGGCGACCTCCTCGGCGCTGTGGGCGCGATAAAGCTGAAGGGCGGCGGCCAACATCGCGACCGCGCTCTGGCGGTCGCCCTGCTGCCATTTGATGCGCGCCAACTGCCGCAGGGCCGCCGCCATTCCCAGCTCATCGCCCACTTCCTGGGACATGCGCAGGGTTTCGCGGCCCAGTTCCGCTGCCTTCTCGTCGTGCCGGTCGGTAGCCACATTGGCGATGCCCTGAAGCAACTGACCCAATCCCACCGCCGAAGCCCGCGTCGTCTCCTCGAAGGTGTATTTCACCTTCTGGGCGCTACGGCGCAGGAGACCTTTGAGTTTGGCGACGCCCGGCGAGGTTGTCGGCGGCACGCGGTCGGGGGTTAGCTTCTGGTTAAGCCACTCCAGCACGACTGAGGGCGGCACGCGATCCATCAACTGCGCGGCCCGCTCAATGCTCAGCGGCACGCCTTCGAGCTCGCGCAGCAGCTCCTCGACGGCGGCCTGTTCGGCCTGGGTGAGCTTGAGGCCGGGATGGACGGTGGAGGCGCGCTCCAGGAACAGGCGCCCGGCCTCCGTCTGCGCCAGCGCCCTGTCCAGCGGCGATTGGGTTCCGTCTCCTCCGGCGAGCGCTCCGGTGGTTGCCTCCGCGGGCGCAGGGGCGGGCGTGGAGAGGCCGGAGAGCGCCAACTCATCCGCTTCGGCGATCTCTAAGGAGGAGCGCGCGGTCGCCAGACAGCGCAGGTTGCTGGTGCCGGAGAGCAGTTCGCGGATCAGCCGGTCGGCCTGGGGCACGGCGCTGGCGTCGTCGAGGATCAGCAAGCAGCGCCGGTCGGCCAGCCAGGCGCGCACCTGCGGCAGCGCCGGCAGCGCCGGATTGAGCGGGATGTTCATGGCAGCGGCAACCTCCGCCGCCGCGCCCACCACGTCCTTCGCCTCCGTCAGCCGGACATACCAGACGCCATCCGGAAACCACTCGGCGGTGATGGCCGCCGCCTGCAGGCTCAGGCGCGTCTTGCCGATGCCCCCCGGCCCGGTGATGGTCAGCACCGGCTTTTCGCCTTGCGCCAGGTGGGCCGCGATGGCTTCGATCTCTTGGGTGCGCCCGACAAAGCTGGTGCGCTGGATGGGCAGGTTATTGGGCTGGCCCTCCAGCGTGCGCGGCGGCGGAAACTGGTGCGCCTCCAGGCTGGGGTGATACGCCTGGTAGAGCCGCTGCGGCGCCCCCATATCCTTCAGGCGGAAATCTCCCAGGTCGGTGAACTGGATCTTGGGGTCCGGGTCGTGGGCGAGGGCGGCGCGGCGCGTCTCCTCGGAGAGGAGCACCTGCCCGCCGTGCGCCGCCGCGCAGATCTGCGCGGCGCGGCCAACCACAAGGCCGAAGTAGTCGTTCTCATGGACAAACGGCTCGCCTGTGTGCAATCCCATCCGGACGCGCAGCGGGCCGATGTCCGGGGGCCAGGGATAGCGGGCCAGCGCCGCCTGCGCGAAGAGGGCGCAGTGCAGGGCCGCCGCCGGATCGGAGAAGGCCACCATGAACGAGTCACCTTCGGACTTGACCTCGTAGCCGCCGAAGCGCTGGATGGCGTCGCGGATGACGGCGTCGTGGGCCTGCCAGACGGGGATGAAGCGGTCGCCGTACTGCTCCCACAGGCGCGACGACCCGGCGATGTCGGTGAACAACAGGGTCACGACCCCGGTAGGCGCGGCAGGCTTAGGATTCTGGGCGGACCTCGACATGATTTGTTTCCGGCGCGCGTCCGCCGCCCCGATGCTCCCGGTAGTAGCGGCATAGATCGGTCAGCGGACACACTTCACAGCGCGGGATCGGGGCTTTGCAGATCTGGCGCCCATGCGTGATCAGGGCGATATGGAAACGGTAGATCTTATCGGCAGGCACCAGGGCCTGGAGCGCATCGTGGGCCTTCGCCTCCCCGATCTTTTTGTCAATGAGGCCCAGCCGCCAGGCCACGCGGAAGACGTGCGTATCCACCGGCAGCACCGGGCGCCCGAGCGCAAAGCAGAGCACGATAGCCGCCGTCTTGGGCCCCACGCCCGGCAGCGACATCAGATAGTTGCGGGCCTCCTGATCCGACATGGCCTCAAGAAAATCCAGCGTCATCGCCCCATGCCGGCCCTCAATCGCGCGCAGCACCGCCTGAATGCGCGGCGCCTTGCTGTCGGCCAGCCCGCCGATGCGAATGGCGTCGGCCACCTCGTCGGTCGGCGCCTCGGCCACCGCTTCCCAGGTAGGAAACTTCTGTTGCAGGCGCTCGAATGCGCGCAGGGAGTTCACATCGGATGTATGCTGGGACAGGATGCACGAGATCAACTCGTCCAGCGGGTCGAGGCGCGGATGCCATTTGGGAATACCATACAGCGCCTCCAGACGCTCCAGAATCGTCTCTATCCGCCGGTGCGATTCCGTTTCCGAAGAGGGCTGTTGGCTTTCCGCCGTCTCTTCTTTCGCAGGATTGATTCGTTTGCTCATGCCAACATCCGGGCCGGTCTGCCGCTCTTAAAGTCCTTTCCCCTTCGACGACAGAGAGAAGTTTTCCTTCCTAAACGGGCTCCGGCTGGCCTGTCTCCAGGGAGCGATGGGCGGCCACGATCACGCGCACGGCGTCCAAACCCATCTCCCCTGTGATAAGCGGCTTACGGTCTTCCAAAACGCAGGAGACGAAATGGGCGATCTCGTCTTTGAGGATCCCGGTCACCTGCCCATACACCACCGGGCCGTACATCGTGTCTGGACGATCCAGCCGGCTCTCCTCCACGATGGTCAGCCCCTGCCCATGAATATCTACGTAGACCGCGCCCCGCGTGCCCACAAGCTCCAGGCGCGCATCCAGCGTCGCCAGTGAGGTATCCGGCAGAACCCAGGAGGACTCGAGGCAGGCCACCGCGCCCCCCCCGAAGTGCATCAGCAGGAAAATGGAATCGTCCACGCCCAGGTCCGCCATCCGCTTGCGGGCGGCGGCGGCATAGACGGTTTGCGGGAGGGCGCCCAGGCACCATAAGAGAAAATCGGTGTCGTGGATGCCCAGGAAGAACAGCACCGAGGTGCGTCCCTGTAGACGGCGTCCGGAGGAGAGGATGTTGTTGCGCCGGGCGAAGGCATGGATCGGCTCGCCGATCTTGCCCTCCGCCACCGCCTGCCGGGCGGCTGCGTAGCGCGGATCGAAGCGCAGGATATGGCCCACCATAAGCTTTACCCCGGCGGCATGGGCCGCCTCAAGGATCGCCTCCCCATCCTCTATCGTCAGCGCCAGGGGCTTTTCCACCAGGATATGCTTGCCACGTTGCGCCGCCTCTACGCAGGGCGCGCGATGGGCCGGATCCGAAGTGCAGACGCAGACCGCCTGGATGTCTGGTTCCACTCCCAGCATGTGCCGGAAGTCCGTGTAGCCGGGCACGCCCATCTCCCGCGCAACCTGATCCACCGTCTCCGGTACCACATCGCAGACGGCCACCAGCCTGGCGTTGGGAAGCTGAGAGAGCACCTGAGCATACGGATGCCCGATGCGCCCCACCCCGATCACCGCCACTCCCAGTTGCGAGACCATCCCTTTTCCTCCGTCCGCCTAATGTTCAATCCCTCTGTTCTACCAGAGGTCCAGGCCAAGCAGTTTACGGCCCAGTGGAGTTAACTCCGCAGGCGGATTACGCTGCTCACGGCCGCGGTATTTTTCGGGAATGTCGCGCTCCCAATGGCTGGGCGCGCGCCGCTCGCGCCAACAGGCGATGCGCTCCTGGCGCCTTTGCTCATCATCGGAGGCCGGATACATAGTGATGTACTGACCCAGCCGGGGCCGCGTCCCCTGGTTGCATCCGTTGCCGTGGGCCAGCAAGCGGTTCCAGATCACCAGATCCCCGGCCTGCATCGGGATAGGGGTGACCTGGTAGCCTTCCGGCAAGCGCGACAGGTCGGGATGTTGCCGATCGACTCCTGCGGGCTGACTGGCAAGCCACTCCTCCAGCACGCGGTGGAAGCCGGGAATACAGCAAAAGCCGCCCATCTCTGCGGTGGTGTCCGCCAGGGCAAGCACGCCCTGAACGCCCAGAGTCGTGGGCAGCGGCTTGGAGAGATCGAGGTCCCAGTGGACAAAGCCGCGATCCTGGTAGTGGGGAAACCGCGGATCGAGCGGTGGCTTCATGGTAGCGCGATCCATCGAGACCCAGAGCTTTTCCGTGCCCAGGATGTCGGCGAACGCCTGGTGGAGGCGCGGGTACTGCCGGGTGTTCCAGAGCGCCTGGTGCTGGTGGACATGCGCGAGCGTCCCCCTGCGATCCGTAGGATACCAGGTTGAAGAGTCCGCCGGGTCCATCTCCAGGAAATCCCAGATGACTGCGATGACGGCATCCAGGAGGTCCTGAGGGACCACCTGAGGCACCACGAGGTAGCCGTTGGCGTCGAAGAAATCTAAGTCTAATTGGGATAAAACACGAAGTGACATCTGCTGCTTTCTTCCTCCTCAGAACGTTTCCTTCAGAGACGCCCGCCATTGACTCGGATCCACTGGCCGGTCACGAACCCCGAGAGGTCGCTGGCAAAGAACAGGACCACATTGGCGACGTCCTGGGCGGTTCCCAGGCGCCGCAGCGCGGTCGTCTCCACGATCTGCTGCTGCGCGGGCGTCCGAATTTCCGGCTTCGCGTTTGGGTCGTCGTCGCCGGTGTAGGTGTGGCCGGGACTGACCACATTCACCCGCACGCCCTGCGGCCCTAACTCCTGGGCCAGCACCGCCGCCATCTGGTTGACCGCCGCTTTGCTGGCTCCGTAAGCCGAAAGCCCGGCCAGCGGATCATGACCGGCGCCGGAGGAGAGGAAAATGAGGCTGGCGTCGTGCCGCAGCGCAGGAGCCGCCGCCCGCACAACATAAAAGGCGCCATGCACATTCACCTCGAAGGGCCGCTTCCAGTCTTGCGTCGCCATGCTCACCAGGGAGCCACCCGCGCCTGCCGCCGCATCCAGAACGAGGACATCCAGCCCGCCGCCGAACCGCGATATCGCCTCCTGTACCGCCTGGACGGCCTGCATCTCGTCGGCAATATCGGCTTGCAGGGCGAAGTGCTCCCCTCCGGAAAGGGGCAGGGCATTGAGGTCGTCCAGCGTGCGCGCTGCCGCCTGGGCATTGCTCCGATAGATGGCTCCGATGCGCGCCCCCGCCCGGGCCAGAGTCAGGGAGATAGCCCGCCCAATGCCGCGCGTTCCCCCGGTGATTAATACGCTCTTCCCTCCGAGATCGATTTGCATGGCCTCTCCTTCCTATGCGCGTGTCTCCCACCCGAGATTGATTCAATAGACCTCTCGCGTAAGCGGGTCCGATGGCACGAACGTGCGTCAGATTGTGGGCATTGCCATAGACCTCTCGCGTAAGCGGGTCCGATGGGACAGGATCGGGATTGTCTTGTCTCTGAGAACTCAGATCAGACGCCCTAATAAGGAAAGGTCGGTGACCAGGGGGCCTCGCTGAGCTCCTTCAAGAAACCGGCCAACTGGTCAATGATGGCGGCCTGGATCGTCTGGCCTTTCTCCGCTGTCGCCTGGCGGCAGTCCCCTCCGGCGGAGGCCGGCAAATAGAGGTGCCAGGGACGCACAAAATGGGTGGGCAGGCGGCGCAAACACTCCACCCGCACCGGCATAGGCGCGTTATCGGCAAAGCGCTCGGGATGCACCAGGCCGGGCTGACAGGCCAGCATCAGCGACGTCTCCATCTCCCCGGCATGAGCGGAAGGATGCTCAATGGTACGGCTGATGACCTCGGAGGCGACCTCATAGACGTTGATCAGCACCAGAAACGGTCCTTCGCGCCGCATGGCATGCCGCTGGAAGGCCCGCAGGACGTCCGGGTTGCCTCCATGCCCATTACAGAGTACCACTTTCTTGATGCCTTCCTTTTCAAACTCGGCTACCAGATCCTCGAGCATCTGCAAAAAGGTCGGCACGCCGAATTTGAGGGCAAAAGGGAAGGCGCGCATGTTGTTGTTGAGGCTGATAGGCAGCAGGGGCAGAAGCAACGCGCGCGCTCCCTGCGCATTGGCCTGGCGAACAGCAGGCACCAGCACCGAGGCGAGGATAGAGGTATCCGTGCCATAGGGCAGATGCGGCCCGTGCGGCTCCGTGGAGCCGATGCCGATGACGCCCACCTGGGGATCAAAGGCCCGGACATCCTCCAGGGTCATCTCTTCCAGGATGCCTGAGGTATTCATACGTGCCTCCTTTCGCGCTCTGCCAGCCGCCGAGTCTCTCCTCAATGCGCAGGCGTTTTGCTGCGCGCCGCCAGGGCGATATAGGGCAATCCCACGCTAGCCGCGTAGAGCGGATTGACAAACTGCCCCCGCGCCGGATGAATCCACTCCCAGGGCGCTCCCTGCCCGTCATGCTGCCGCAGATGCGCCACAAACTCCTCCAACAGTTTTCGGGCCGAGGCGGGGTCTACCCGCTCCAGGGCCGCGATATACCAGCCCGTGGGCGTTCCCCAATATCCCCCGTTCTGATACGTTTCCGGCGCCGATACGCACTCCTCCCAGTAACCGCCGCCGTCGCCCTCCGGCGGGAGGTGGCGCACCTGCCCCTCCACGATGGTTCCCCCGGCCTGGTAGAGCGCCAGCAGATGACGCGCCACGGCTAGCTCCTGGGGCCGGGGCAGAATACCCAGCCAGAGGGCATAGGCCGTAGCCCAGACATCGGCCTTGCGCCCGCGCTCGGTAGCCGAAAGCAGCCGTCCCACTTCCGCACCGCTTTCTGCCGGCAGCGCCTGGTAGAACACGTGCGGTATCGCCGCCTGGAGCCTGGCGGCCTCCTGGCCGTAGACCTGCGCCCTCGGCCCTTCCCCGATAGCCAGGAACAGCGCCTCCAGGTCACGCGCAGCCTGCCAGCGCAGGAGCGAGGGCATCAGGCAGGCTCCCACCTTGCGCACCGTGTCGCAAAAGCCCCAGTCCACCCGGGTTTGGCCCTTCTCGCCAGAGCAGACGACCAGACCCTCCGCATTGACGGCCACCGCGTCAAACGCCCTGGCGCACACCTCCCACAGAGGCGGCTGCCCCCAGGAGGTTTGCACCGGAGCCAGGAACAGGCTCGGCTGGCCGGTAAGCCGTGCGTGCTCCCGCACCATCTGGATAAAGTAGAAGGCGTCATCGGCGGGCGGCAGAAAGCCGAACGTCCCCTCCCCTTGCTCTGCATTGGCGCCCGGATACCAGCAGGCGGCCCCCTCCAGGGTGATATGATCGGGAATGCTGTAGGGCGGCACGAACAGCTCCCGAGGGAAGCGGAGGCCCTCTGGCCCGGCCTGGGTCGAGGCAATCAGGCGGACCCAGCCTTCCACTTCCTCGGCGGAGAGGAAATCGGCCCCCAGCATCATCGCCGCATCCCGAACCCAGAAAGCGCGATAGTGGCTCGTTGTGCTGCCGGGCAGATGCAGGGCAAAGCCGGTCGTGTTGACAGTGCCGGAGACTCTGTCGCCCGGGTCAACCTGAGCGCTGTCAATCACCCGCGCCGCCAGATCGTGCAGCCACTTCAATGAAGGCGTGCTCTGAGATGGCATCTCCTCTTTTTCCTCGCCGATCCGCCCGCGCGGAGGGTACAGCCCCTCCACGCGACGGTGCGTTTTTTCAGCGTGCCAACGCGCACGCGCAGAGGGTACGGAAAGCACGACACATAGCCCCTTACCGCTCGCCTACGCTCACCCGTATCGTCCCCTCCGGATGGTCACAATTCAGAGGCACCTCCAGGGCGGCAAAGGCTTCGCTGGCTGCCGAGGCATCGCTGCGGCTGTAGGGATTGAAAGGCAGGCGAGGCCAGCGGAAGACGCTGCCGGGCGGCAGAAGATACCGGGCCAAACCGATGCGGATCTGGCCGCCGGAGTCAAGCGTCCAGGCCAGGGGATTCTCTATGCCGAGTGGATACGCCTCGTCGTCCGGGCCGCGCACCTCCGCGCCGGGCGCCAGGGGACGCAGCAGCCGCGCTACCGCCGAGACTCCCGGTTTTGGGGCTTCGAGAGCAAACCGAATGGCGGCCTCCCCCGGCGAGAGCGCCATATCCACCCGCACCGGCACGCCGCCATAGTCCAGCCGCAGGGTATCGGCGGCGTCGCCAGCAGCCAATTGCGCTCCCGAGGGCAGCCAGACCGGATCGGCGTTGGCGGCAGGCCATACGGTGAAGGTTGCCCATTCCGGGTCCTGCTTGCTGTGGCCGCCGCCCGCGAGCAGCCCACCCCCTATATGGTACAAACCGACGAGGTTGGCTATATCGAGCCGCCAGCGGGAGTCATAGCGGGGAGTAACCAGGCCGCTCAACACTCCCTGCCAGGGACCCAGCCGCCGCCAGCCGGCCTCGAAGCTCCGCGCCTTCCAGAACGATACGGCGTCCGGAGGTATTTCCGCAGGCTGCTCGTGGCGCTCCAGATAGCGGACGGTCTCGCAGAGGAAGATGGAGGCTACGTCATCGCTGAAATGGCCGGTCTGCGCGCGCGAGAGCAGACGCAAAGCGGCCGCGCGCAGCGCTTCCGCGCCCTGGGGCCAGCGGGCACAGAGGGCAGGCAGCACGTGATGGCTAGGCCCATGATACCGCTGACGGCCCTCGATCTCGCTGACGATCCCGCCGTCGGGATAGCTCCACCGAATCTGCGCCTCCATGCCCCGCTCGATGCAGGTCAGCCACTCTGGCGGAATGTCCGGCCAGAGGTGTTCCAGATAGACGCCCACGGCCAGCAGGCTGACGTAGTTGTAGCCGACCGAGGGAGCGGCGAATTCCAGCCAGAAGCCGTCTGCGGTCTGCGCGGCCCGCATCTGGGCGAAGAGATGGTCGGCGAGTTCAACCCAGTCGCTGTGTCCATAGCGCCCTCCAGCGCGGCGGCAGACGAGGGCGTGCCAGGCCATGTGGTTAGGACTGGAGAAGCCGATACCCTCGACAAAATCAATCGTGCCCTGCTCTAGATGGTGGCGCAGATTGGCGGCCAGGGCGGCGGCAGTGTGCTCAATGGCCGCATCCCACTCCGCGAGCCGCTCCGACCCCAGCCGCTCGCCCAGCAGCAGCAGGGTTTCGAGCCAGAAATGCAAGCGCCACTCGTCGAAGCTCCATCCCCACCGGCCTCCCGGCGTGATGACTTCCCATTGGCCCTGCGCGTTAAGCTGCCGAACATGGCGATCTCCAGAGCGGACAACGGCCTCCAGCAGGCGCGGGTCGCCTGCATAGGGGCCTGTGGGGCGCAGGTAAGCCAGCGCCAGCGGGTACATCCCGTTCTGGTCATAGATGCTATAGGCCCTGCCTGCGGCCTGAAAGGCGCCGTCGGGCTGCTGCGCCGCCAACAGACGCTCAACCTGCGTGTCTAGCAGGCGCGCATAGAGGGCGCTCAAGGGAGGGATCTGGGCTGGCTGCGGAAAGGCTGGTTCCATGGAGTTTTCTCCGGTTTGTGCATTGGAGCGGCAGGGTTTAGCCTGCCGAGGCATTACCGGAAGGTTCGGCGAAAGGCACTCCGCTTTCCTGCTGCTCTCTTGACCGAAAGCGCTCAAAGTGCTACGCTATCTCAAGAGCGCGGCGCTAACCTGTACCAAAGGGCAGGTCGGCCCCTGTCCCCTGTCCCGTTGGCAAGGGCGGGTGAGGTAAGGTAATCTGAAAATGCGGCAGAAAAGTACGGCCTTAGATTGGCATTGCAAGTTTGCGTTTAGGGAACGGAGGGAAGCATGGCGCCGTCGGGGAAGCCACGGGCGCGCGAATTACGGATTCTCAACGCCATCGCGGAGGCGCTTAACAGCGCTCCCGACGTCCAGCAGGCGCTCGCGCGCACCCTGGCGCTGGTGGCCGATCTGCTGGGTCTGCGCACCGGCTGGGTGTGGCTGCTCGACCCGGAGACCGGGCAGTTCTACAACGTCGTCGTTCAGAATCTGCCGCCCTACCTACAAGAGCCGGTGCGCATGACCGGGCGATCCTGCTGGTGCCTGGATGCCTTTCGGGCCGGGAGGCTGACGCCGAAGAACGTCAACGTCCTGGAGTGCAGCCGCCTGCGCGGGGCGGTGGAGGACAACGCCCTGGATGCCACACAGGGGCTCGGCTGCCATGCCAGCATCCCGCTCTATTTTCAGGACAGGCCGCTCGGCATTATGAATGTGGCCGGCCCCGCCTGGCGGGAACTGACCCGCGAGGAACTGCGCCTGCTCTCCACCATCGCCTATCAGGTCGGCATCGCCATTGAGCGGGCCCGCCTGGCTGAAGAGAGCGCGCGCCTGGCCCGCGCCGAGGAGCGCGCCCGCCTCGCCCGCGAGATCCACGATACGCTGGCGCAGGGGCTGACCGCCATCGCCCTGCACATTGAAGGGGCGATGACGCATCTGCAGAGCAATCCCGACCGGGCTAGAGAACGGCTTCAGCGGGCGCTGAGCATGGCGCGGGAGAGTCTGGAGGAGGCACGGCGATCGGTGCTGAACCTGCGGGCCGCGCCGCTGACCGGGAAGCCGCTGGCGGAGGCGCTGGGCGCGTTGAGCCGGGCCTTCACCTCGGAGACGGGCATTCGCGTGCAGTTCCACGTTCAGGGCCAGCGCGCCCTGCCCTTAAAGGTCGAAGCCGAGCTCTTCCGCATTGCCCAGGAAACGCTGACCAACGTGCGCCGCCATGCGCAGGCGACCGAAGTGACCCTCCTGCTGCGCATGACGGGCGACGCCGTCCGCCTGTCCATGCGCGATAACGGCCAGGGTTTCGATTGCCGCACGCTGCCGGAGGGTCGGCAGGGATTGATCGGCATGAAGGAGCGAGCAAAACTGCTAGGCGGGACGCTGCGCGTGAAGAGTCGGCCCGGATGGGGAACCGTCGTTGTCGTCGCCGTGCCGCTCCCTGCGGAGGAAAAGCCGTGATTCGTGTCCTCGTGGTGGATGATCATCCGATTGTGCGGGAGGGGCTGGTCGCGGTGCTCGAAGATCAGCCGGATTTCCAGGTCGTGGGCGCGGCGGGCTCGGCGGAAGAGGCCGTCACGCTGGCAGGCCGCCTCTGCCCGGATGTGACGCTGCTGGATCTGGAGCTGCCCGGCATGGATGGAGTGGAGGCCCTCCCGCAGCTTACTCCGGCAACGCGCATCGTCGTCTTCACCGCCTACGACGCCGACGAGCGCGTCTTCGGGGCGATCCGTTCCGGGGCCCGTGGCTACCTGCTCAAGGGCGCCACCGCCGAGGAGATTGCCCGCGCCATCCGTGTCGTGCATGGCGGCGGGTCGTATCTGGAGCCGCGCGTGGCCGCAAAGGTGATGGCTGAGATGGGCGCGCCACACCGGGCCGCGCCCGGTTTAAGCGCGCGGGAGCGGGAGGTGCTGCGGCTGGTAGTCGCGGGCCTCTCCAACAAACAGATCGCCCACGCGCTCTCCATCACCGAGCGCACGGTCAAGTTTCACATGACCTCCATTTTCAACAAGCTGGGAGCCGAGAACCGGGCGCAGGCGGTGGCGCTGGCAATGGAACGCAGGCTGCTGTCCTGATCCTATTGCGGTAGGCTAAACCCTGCCGCTGTGGGGCCTACAGCCAGCCGCCCACCTGCGTGGGCGGGAAATGTCCCTCCACGAAACGGCACTCAAGGAGCCAGAGGCAGCATTTAGGTGCCGAGCAGTTTGGCGAAGAAATCCGAGTGAATATTCAAGTTGAACAGCCCAGCGAGGCCCATCAGCACGCCAAAGAAGGTGGGGACCATCGCCACGGCAAACAGCCAGCGCTTCTGCGTCAGTGCGGTTAGGGCAAGCAGCGAGATCGCAATGGCCAGCAGGGCGTCGGACAGGTCGAACTGGTCGTCGTGGAAGTTGAGGCGGTCATACTCCTTATCGTAGCCGCGCGCCTGCTTCTCCACATCCGCCAGTTCCGTCGCCTGCTTGGCTGCCTGCTGGTTGTATTCGGCCATTTTCTGTTCAATGACGGGGCGCACATTGGGCGCGGCGGTCTGGGCCTGGATAGCAAACTGGTCGGCGGTCGCCTGCGCAAATTGCAAGCGGATCTTTTTGGCCTGATACCAGGCCCAGGCATCCACGGACTTCGCCTGGGCCTGCTGCATCGCCTGGACGATATTATCGTCCTTGACCTTGCAGATGCCCATAAACGTCGCCAGCAGCGCGACGGCGATGGCGACCCAGTTGTTCAGCCGACTTTTACGCTTCTCCCGGGCGGCTTCGTCTTTCTCCTCCTCATCCTCCGATTCCACCATTTCCATCGGGTCTACATCCATCGGTTCCTCTCCTGCTGGGCCGTCAGATGCGTATTGCGCGCTCAGGTGCTAGGCTCCTCCTGAAGCAGCAGGGCGACAGCCGCCAGGTCTTGCGCGCGATCTCCAAGCGCCGCCGGGACGATCTGGCAGACGGCGGCGCTGCGCTCCCAGGCATATTCGGCAACGGCGCTGCGGATGGGCTCCAGGATCAGGTCGCCGGCGTGGACGGCAATCGTGCCGAGGATAACCCGCTCCGGGTTGAGTATCTGGATGAGGTTGGCGATGCCGACCCCCATATAGGTTCCCGCCTCCTGGAGTATCTGGCGGGCAAAGGCGTCGCCCTCCTTGGCCGCTTCGACGACGTGCGCGGCGGTGATGTTGGCCGGCTTGCCGCCCGCCAGTTCCAGCACGCGCTTGTGGCGGCCATACATCATGCTTTCCCGGGCCAGGCGCGCAATCGCCGGGCCGGAGGCCAGCGCCTCCAGACAGCCGCGCTTGCCACAGCCGCAGAGAGGACCGTTCATCAGGATGGTCTGGTGGCCGACCTCGCCAGCCAGGTCTTTGGTGCCGCGATAGAGCCGCCCATCCAGGATGAGCCCGCCGCCGATGCCGGTGCCCATCGTCATGAAGATCAGGTTGCGCGCGCCCCGGCCCGCGCCGAATTTCCACTCGGCCAGAGCCGTCGCGTTGGCGTCGTTTTCCACCACGACCGGCAGGCCCAGCGCCTCCTCCAGAAGGCGCTTGACCGGCACGGCGCTCCAGCCGGGCAGGTTGGGCGGCGCGTAGATCGTGCCGGTTTTGGTGTCCAGCGGCCCCCCACAGGAGATGCCCACGCCGCGCACGTCGCCGCTCATGACGCCGCCCTGCGCCATGACCTCGCGCGCCATCTGCGCCAGCCGCTCCAGGACGGCTTCCGGGCGGCGCGTCTCCGGGCGCGTCGGTTCGCTCAGACGGTGCAGGATCTCGCCGTCCGTGCGCGCCAGCACCACCGCAGATTTGGTGCCGCCTATGTCTATTCCGATAATCACTTGATCGTCCATTCCTGCCATCCTCACTTCACTTCCCTGACAGAACAGCACCGCTTTGCCGTCCCTCCCGGCCCCTGGTCGCGTCCCAACGCGCGGCAGCTTGATTTCAGAATTCAAGGTCTGTTCTCGCTTTTCCTGCGTTGTTCCGGCCTTCGGGCGTGGCCTTCCTCGGCAACGTGGGCAAGTAAGAGCACTTCGCGTCCATTGCCTCGTCTATTGGATAAACATACGGGCTTTCTCGGGCCGCTGTAATCAAAATTACACGCCGGACGTGGAATCGGCTATAGTGTCGCCTGTTAGATTTGCCTATAATTGAGAATAATATCGCTGTTGTGGCCCCGGTCTGCCTGGAAGCGCCGGGCGCAGCCTGGATAACCGTGCCCACCCCTTTGCCGTGTGGGTTACATAGCCATCGGAGAACGGCTCTCGTTTTCACCGGATGGAGGAAACGCATGTTTACATTGCCTAACCTGTTTTCGCGCTTGAAGGGAGCTCGCCCACAATCGGATCTGATAGCGCCGACCGGCGAGTATACGGCGGCCGCAGTCCTCCCGCCGGAGGAGCCAGACCTGCTGGCATCTTCCCTGCGGGAAAGGGCAGACCGCGACGCGCCGATGCCGGCCATGCCATGCGATGGGACTATCGCGCAATGGCGTGAGACGGTGCGCGCTACGCCCAGCCTAGCCCGAAGCCTCCTGCGCCAGGGGCTTGCCCTCTACGATTACGGTCAGTACGACGAGGCCGCGCTGGATCTGGGGAAGGCGGCCCGCATTGGTCGGGAGGCCGGACTATCCAGCGCCGAGTGCGGATTGGCCTACTGCGCGCTAGGGTGTGCCCTGCTGGCCCAGACGCCCGACAGTCTGGAGGCGGCGCTGCCGGCGTTTCAGCAGACCCTGCGCTTCCTGAGCCAGACCCAGGACTTCGCGCCCGAGAGCCTTCTGCTGGGCCTGGCCCTGCTACAGCAGAACCGTTGCGAGGAAGCGATGGCGGCCTTGAAGGAGACGCTGGCTCTGGGACCGGAGGGCGGTCTTTTTGGGACGGACCCCGCTCTGGCCCATTGCGCCCTGGGCTGCGCGCTGGCCGCGCAGGAGCCGGGGAATCCGGAGACGGCCCGCCAGGAGTTTTTAGAGAGTTTCCGGCTCCTCTGCCAGAACGGAACGTTGAGGAGTGCCTAACTTCCTTCTAGGGTGCTAGAGGGTGCTAGGGTTCTAACTACCTCAGTACCCTCAGAACCCTTAGCACCCTAGAACCTATCTATCCAGCGAGTACGCAAAGAAATCGGCAACCGATTCGACGCTCCTACGCTGCCGGGCCGTTGACTTTTGCCGCGATTCGCCCGTATAATGGGTGGATATGGCAACCACTACGCAACTTCCTCCGCCGACACGGCCCGGCCAGCGAGAGAATACCTTGGACGATAGCGGCAGCACGCGCCGGCACATTGTCGGGGCGGCGGGCATCATGATGGCGCTGATCTTTGCCAGCCGCGTGCTGGGTCTGGTGCGTGACCGCGTCATCGCGCACAAGTTCGGGCAGGGCAACCTGACTGACATCTACAATGCCGCCTTCACCATTCCCGACCTGCTCTTCTTCCTCATCGCCGGCGGGGCGCTCTCCGCGGCGTTTATCCCGGTCTTCACCGAGCATATCACGACGGACCGCGAAAAGGAAGCCTGGCGCATCTTCAGCGTCGTCGCCGCCGTGATGACCATTGTCGTGAGTGCGTTTATTCTCCTCGGCGAGATATTCACGCCCACGCTGGTCATCTGGACAAACCCCGGCTATTCACCGGAAAAGGTGGCCGCGACGGTGCCGCTGACGCGCATCTTATTGCCCGCTCAGCTCTGCTTCTTCCTGGGCGGCCTGATGATGGGCACGCTCAACGCACGCGGGCGTTTCGTCGCACCCGGCCTCGGCCCGGTCATCTATAACCTGGCCATCATCTTCGGCGGGCTGTTCCTGACGCAGCGGTTCGGCGTGGCGGGGCTGTGCTGGGGGGCGCTGTTCGGGGCGATCCTGGGCAACCTTCTGTTGCAATGGGTGGTGGTGCGGCGCACAGGCGGCTATTTCTTGCCGGAAGCCCTGCGCAAGCACTGGCGGCATCCCGGCGTGATGAAAGTCTGGAAGCTGATGCTGCCGGTCATCCTGGGGCTGGCGCTGCCGCAGGTCAGCACCATCATCAACAAGATGTTTGCCTCCGAGTTGGGCGACGGGCCGCAATCGGCGCTGATGAACGCAAACCGACTGATGCAGGTGCCGCTGGGCATCTTCGCGCAGGCCACCGCCATCGCCATCTTCCCCACGCTCTCCGCGCAGGCCGCCCGCAGAGAGATCGGTGCGCTGCGCCATACGGCCAATTTCGGCATCCGCTCTATTCTGTTCCTGACGATCCCCTCGTCCCTGCTGATGGTCGTGCTGGCCCTGCCCATCGTGCAGCTGATCCTGCACGGCGGACGGTTCGGGCCGCAAGAGGCGCAGATGGCGGCGAACGCGCTCATCTTTTACGCCGTCGGCATCTTCGCCTGGTCGGCCCACTCCATCATTTCGCGCGGCTTCTATGCCTTGCAGGACTCGCGCACGCCGGTGATCGTCGGCACCGCCGTTACCGTGATCTTTATCCCGCTCAACTGGCTGCTGATGCGCTGGATGAGCTATGAGGGGCTGGCGCTGGCGACTTCCATTGCCGCCACCATCCACATGCTGACCATGCTAATCCTGCTGCGCGCCCGGCTGCGCGGCATCGAGGGCGGACGGCTGCTCGCGTCCCTGGCGCGCATCGTCGCTGCCTCCCTCGTGACGGCGCTGGCCTGCCGGGTTGTGCGCGACCTCATCCAGCATCGCCTCTCACTGCACGCAGGGATGTCAGTCACGGCGCAGGCGTTCGTGACGTTGAGCGTCTGCTTGCTCGTCAGCGTTGTGGTCTACGGAGCGCTCGCTGTTGTCCTGCAGATGGACGAGTGGCAAATGCTGCGGAGCCGCCTGCTCCGAGGCCGGGCCAGGGGATAAGCGGCCTTTTCCGTTTCAGAAAGAGGACGCGCTGCCTGCGGCAGGCTATTAGAGCGGCAATTTATCTCCTTGACGAAAACCCTTCAGCCAATTATACTCGCGGGAGGCAAAGGATATGGGCAAACTCATCGCTTTCGGATGGTACGGCGGAAAATACAGCCATCTGGACTGGCTCCTTCCCTTGCTTCCGACCACAGGCCACTTCTGCGACGTATATGGCGGGTCGGCGGCGGTACTCCTCAACCGACGTCCCTCTCCTATTGAAACCTATAACGACATTGATGGCGAGGTAGTCAACTTCTTCCGGGTGCTGCGCGACCAGAAGGATGCCTTGATTGAGGCCATTGGCTTAACACCGTTTTCACGGGAGGAGTTGGCGCGAGCGTGCCAGGAATCTACGGAGGGGCTTTCCGATCTAGAACGGGCGCGTCGCTTCTTTGTACGGGCGCGTCAGGTACGGACGGGGTTGGCGCAGACAGCCAGCGCGGGGCGGTGGGCCCATTGTGTCTTGACGAGCCGGGCGGGGATGGCAGGCGCCGTGTCGCGATGGTTGGGCAGCGTCGAGGATCTGGCCGAGATCGCTCAGCGCCTGCTGCGAGTTCAAATCGAGAACGCGCCCGCGATTGAAGTTATCCTACGCTATGATTCTGAGGAGACTCTCTTCTATTGCGATCCTCCTTACCCGCACATTACGCGCGGGGACTCTAAAGCCTACGCCCACGAAATGAGCGATGACGATCACCGGCAACTAGCGCACGTCCTGCATCGCGTCAAGGGTAAGGTAGCCCTCTCCAGTTATCATTGCGATCTCATGGATGAGTTATACTGCGATTGGCGGTGTATTGAGGCTCCAACGAAGGTTTGCCACTCCGTCAAGACGATGCGTACCGAGGTGCTATGGATCAACTACGAGGTGCCGAAGGAGATCGAATGGCAACTCCGCGAGAAATTCTCCATGACGCTTTTCAGCGAGCTGACGCCTCCCCAGGACAATCCTTTGTAGATAACGCGGAAGTGCGCGCCCGGATAGAATTGGTTTGCCGGAACATTCAAAATCGCGCTCTGGTTCGCCTCCTTCTAGCCTGCTCGCTCGCCAAAATCCATATTCCGACCATAGACATTCGCAAACCTTACACCGAAATCGGCGACCCGGATGCCTATTCTGGACGAACTTACGATGAGGCGTATGTGACCCCGTTTGTTCTGGAACATGGCCTGCCCTGCAATCCGACAACAGCCTTCCTCACCCCCGCGCTTCGCAATCGCAACGTCACGCTAACTCCTGATCTCAACTTGGTAGGGAGACCACCGGCTCTCTACCAGGCCGCATTGCAATTGCTGACCGATGTGTATATGGGTGCGGTTTCCCCGGAGGCTTTGCTTGCCGAGACGATACGGTGGCTCATCATCGTCAAAGAGGAGCGCCGTCAGCGCATGGAGACGCTGCTGGCTGGGCTGCGCACGACGGAAGGCGCAATGCCGCTCTCCACAGAAGCCATAGTCACGCTAATAGAGCAGCATCTCCGCTGCCCAGGATCGAGCCGTCTGCCTGTCCTCGTAGTCGCAGCGGCGTATGAGACCGCCGGAGTCTTGCTCGGGGAGCAGGCGCGGGCACTCACGGGGCACACGGCGGCAGACCGGCAGACGGGAGCCATCGGGGATGTAGAGGTGACGTTGGTGGGGGAGAATCATGTGGTGACAGGGTATGAGATGAAGATGCGCCGGGTGACGCTGGACGATATCAATATCGCATTGCAAAAGATAGCCAACAAGAGCATCCAGAACTACATCTTCATCACAACCGAGATGATTGATCCCCAGGTACAGGAGTATGCGGCCAACCTCTACGAGCAGACCGGCGGTATTGAGGTCGTTGTGCTGGACTGTATCGGCTTTCTGCGCCACTTTCTCCACTTTTTCCATCGTCTGCGCGGGCGCTATGTGGAGGCGTACCAGGCACTGGTCCTGGCGCAACCAGAAAGCGCGGTAGGCCAGCCCTTAAAAGAGGCGTGGTTGGCATTGCGCCAGGCAGCGGAAAGCAGGGAATAGCGTTGGATTTTCTTAGCTCTTTTCTCTGCCCTCACCCTTCGAGGAAGGCGGAGAGCGTCAGACCCTCTTCGACCGATAGATGCTCGAACTTGACCGCTATCTCCACGCTTTCCGGGCGCCTGGGTGCGGGCGCGCACCGCAGGACACGGCCCTGCACGCTGAGGGAACGCCCGGGCTGCGCTCGACCATCGCCGCGCATGGGCAGCGTAAATCGCAGCAGAAGGCGCTCTGGCGGCGTGGACAGGCGGTCCGTCCGCAGGCGCATCCCGCTCCTGCTCACATCCACGCAGACCGCCTTCAGCCATTTCCCCTCTGTTGCGACGGCCTCGGGGCCTGGCGTCTCTGTAATGGGCGTCTGCGTGGCCTCCGAAACGTCGGGCACGGTCTCTGTTGCCTCGGCGCCGCCGTTCCGGGAGTCCGCAAGGCGGAAGAAGACCGGAATATGCGCGCGGCGGCGTGGGGTAAGGCGGCGCTGGGAACGCAAATGGCAGGCAAACAGGCGCACCCAGATCCCGCCCGCATCTTCGGGCGCTTCCGTTGCGGGACACAGCGCCTCTGCCGAAGAGGCGCTGTGTCCGGTCACGGCGCCGACAGCCTCCAGGCCCAACGGCCCCTCCCCGATCCAGAAGCGCACACGCGCTCCCCAGTGCAGGCAGGAAGCCGGACTCTCGGGTGCCAGGGCGATCAGCGCCCACTCCCCATCCAGATGCCGCAGTGTGGCGGCCATTCCGGCAAGCACCTCCTCGCCAGCACTTAACACTTCCAGAGTGATCGGCAGGCAACTTGCGAGCAGCAGCATAGCGTATCCTCTTGAACGACGGCCCACCGGCGGAAGCCGTTGACTATGGCGGAGCAATCGGGCCGCAAAAAAGTTCTCTCACCAGGCGAAAGTTCAGCGCGGGCGGCGACCTGCGGCCTCTATCGGTATAGATTGGGCCTGCATGAACCGCTGTATCAGCATCTGATCGACCCGAGCAATCTCCGTAAATTTTAGCGCCAGCGCGTAGGCCAGCTCGCCGCTCTCCCCGGAAATGGGAGCCTCCAGCGGAAGGCAGCGCACAACTTGCGCCGTGGCGCCGATCCGTTCCTCTGCGCTTAACTGGATTTCCAGCTCCACGAAGGTATCCGTCGGCAAGGGCCCGCCCACGTAGACCTTGGCGCCGCCGAGGCTGATATTACCGACACGGGCGGTCTTCATCTTGCCGGGCGAGCCTTGCGGACGGTAACGGGCCGGAAGGTCACAGGGAACGCGCGGCTGGCGGCGCCGCTGAATATACTGCGGCGTTGTCAACGGCACGCGGAAACCGCCTTGAAAGCAAGCGGCCACGGTTGTCATGAGGAGATAGAGGCCATCCCCCTCGCACGCTTTCACCAGCTCCACCTGCGTCCCTGGCTGGATCTGAGAGGACTCCTCCTGGGCGCAGGCGATGAGCAAATGGTGACCGTCGGTGTGTCGGACGATCCCCACCAGTCGCGCCCCGCTCGGCTTTATGGTTATCTCGACCGTTTCCCGTACCTTGAACATGCGCTTCGTCTATTCTGTTCCTGGTGCCTGCGTGCTGACGGGCCGCCCGGTTGGCCTCAGTCGTGCTGGAAGGCACGACGTGGCGCCGCCATTCTCCCGACAGCACGGGGGCGCTGCAGTCAATTATCGGCAGGCGTTTCCGGGAATTACAGAGCGCGCGGCACCCGGTCTGGTGAGCATTTCCGGGTTCTATCCGGCGAGCTTGCGAGAATTACAGAGCGCGCTGCGCGGCCATCTGCCGGTTCTGCGCCTCCCGCGCAGGGCGCCGCAGGAGCATGCGATCAGGAGCTTATGCCAGGAAACGGAGGCGCACAATCAGGGGGCCGAAGTCACGGCGGTCTCGTCGGGACTATCGGCAAACTGGCGGGCGTAGAGCTGGGCGTAGAGGCCCTTAGCGGCAAGCAACTGGGCGTGCGTTCCCTGCTCGACGATGCGCCCGTCTTTGAGGACGAGGATGCGGTCGGCCTCGACGACGGTGGAGAGGCGGTGGGCAATGAGGAAGGCGGTGCGACCTCGCAGCAGGGCGCGCAGGGCGTTCTGGATGAGCATCTCCGTGTAGGCGTCAATGCTGGCGGTGGCCTCGTCCAGTATGAGGATGCGCGGGTCGGCCAGGAGGGCGCGGGCAAACGAGATAAGCTGGCGCTGTCCGATGGAGAGGCGTTGCCCGCGCTCCTCAACGGGCGTGTCGTAGCCCTGCGGCAGACGCTCGATAAAGCGGTCGGCCCCAACGAGTTGAGCGGCGGCGCGGATCTCGGCGTCGGGCTTGCCGTAGGTGATGTTCTCCCGCACCGTGCCGGAGAAGAGGAAGGAGTCCTGCAGGACCACGCCCATCTGGCGGCGCAGGCTGGCAAGGGTCACGGCGCGGCTATCCGTGCCGTCTATCGTGATGCGCCCGGCGGTCGGATCGTAGAGGCGGGCAAGCAGCGCAATGAGCGTGGACTTGCCCGCGCCGGTCGGGCCGACGATGGCCACGGTCTCTCCGGCGGCTACCCGCAGGTTCAGGTCGTGCAGGACCTCCTGCCCCGGCTCGTAGGCGAAGGAGACGCACTCGAAGGCGACCTCGCCGCGCGCCGCAGGCAGATCGGGTGCGCCGGGCTGCTCCTGGACGCTGGGCGCGGTATCCAGAATGTCGAAGACGCGCTCGGCGGAGGCCATCGCCGACTGGAGCGAGTTATACAGACGCGTGGTGTTGCGGATGGGCTGGAAGAAGCGATCCACGTAGCCCAGGAAGGCCGCGAGCAGGCCCGGCGTCGCGCCCACGCCATGACTATGCACGATCATCAGGCCGCCGTACCAGAGCACCATCATGGTGCCGACCGCTCCGATGAGCTCCAGGATAGGAAAGAAGGTGGCGAAGACCAGGACGGCGGCCAGGCTGGCGCGCATGTTCTCTTCATTGACCTGGCCGAACTTCTCCAGGTTCTGCTTCTCCCGTCCGAAGGATTTGGTGACGCGCACGCCGTTCAGGCTCTCGGCGAGGTTGGCGGTGACGGTGGCGATCTTTTTGCGGCTCTCGCGGAAGGCGGATCGGGCGCGGCGCCCGAACAGGCGGCTGACAATAAAGATCAGCGGGATCAGCGTGAAGGTGAGCAGGGCCAGCCGCCAGTTGAGCGCCAGCATGATAGCGATGATGCCGAGGAGCGAAAGGGAGTCGGAGACCAGATTGATCATGCCGCTGGTGACCAGCTCGTTAAGGCTCTCGATATCGTTGGTGAGGCGGGAGAGGAGGCGGCCGGAGGCACGGCGGTCGTAGAAGTCCAGCGACAGGGCTTGCAGGTGCCCGAACAGCGCGTCGCGCAGGTCGAAAAGCACGTTCTGGGCCATCTCGGCCAGGCGGACGTTCTGCTCGTAGCCGAGCCGCCAGACCGCGAACTGGGTCATCAGGTAGGCCACGGAAATGCCGACCAGTAGCGCCATGTTGTGGCGCGCGATGCCCCCGTCAATGGCGACTTTAAACAGGTAGGGGCCGAGCAGACCCAACCCGGCCAGCACGACGGAGAGAAATAGGGCGCGGCGCACCTGCGCGGCGTAGGGACGGACGAAGGTGAAGAGCCGTTTCGTGAGCGTCCAATCGAAGGCTTTGCCCAGAACCTCATCTTCTTCGATGGGTTTGGGGCGGGGAGGCGGCTCTGCGGGCGCATTCTCCTTGCTGTCGCTGGTATCCTCCAGGCGATCAGGGCGGGGCACAACAGCGTCGGGCGCGGCAGCATTGCGCGGGAGTGTATCGGCGGCGTTACGCGATGGGCTCATGCGATAGTATATCGCAGGAAGGAGCCAAGCGTCAATGGAACGCCGCCGATTCCAGCAGAGGAGGTCATTCCTTTCCAAGACAGGGGAGTTAAGAAGCGCGGAGGCTAGTTGCGGGAACTCTGGCGATATTGAAGCCAGTGGGCCGCTTCGGGGTCTACGGGCACCGCCACGGCGGCCGCGCCGCCTGGAGTAGGGGCCGGCGTGGCTTCCAGTTCGGCTACCAGCGCGCGTAAGAACGCGATCTCGGTTTCCAGGCGCTCCTGCGTGTCGGTCATCTCCAGAAGGCGCTGCTTGTCCGGCAGGGGAAATTGGGCGACAGAAGCGATGCAGAAGCCGAGCAGCTGCGGATCCTCCGGAAGCTCCACAGCAGGCAGCGCCAGGCGGGCGCGGTCCGCCAGAAGGACCAGGTAGCGCTGGAAAAGCGCCGCCGTTTCCTGCGCGCAGGCCGGCAGAGTAAGCGACTCGGTGGGCACGTCCTCCACTAACTGAATGCGCCCGATCAGGTAGGGCAAGTCGGCCTCCATATAGTCCAGCAGACGGAAACGACTCTCGCCAGCCGCCAACAGAAACATCCGTCCATCTTCCAGCCGCTTCACCGCCAGGATGCGCGCCAGGCAGCCGACCTCGTAGGGCACGGCGGGCGCACCGACCTCTTCTCCCTCGCGGATCAGCACGACGCCGAACGGCGCGTTATCCTCGATGCAGCGGGTTATCATAGCCCTGTACCGCTCTTCGAAGACGTGCAGTTTGAGCGGAAATTGCGGGAACAGCACGCAATGCAGGGGAAACAGCGGCAGCGTGTGGATCTCCAGCGGAGAGTCGGCGGACATGCGAGTTTCTCCTTTACAGCGCCTACTCCTCTCTCGTTTCCGGGGCGCAGCGTGCCGCGTCAAGATGGCGCTCAATCTCCTGCACGGCGCGCAGGCAGATCATCCGGTCGCCGCTATAGGTAGGAAGCCCGTAAGCGGCATAGAGCGCGATGGCCTCCCGGTAGGACTGGGCCGCCGCCTCCAGCGCGTCCAGATAATAGTGGAGCAGATTCGCCATGCGGTGATGGCATTCGGCGCAGGCCAGCCCCACCTCCTCGGTCTGTGGGACGCGGGCATAGAGCGCCAGGGCCTCCTGATAGCGCTCCAGCGCCTCCTGCGGACGCTCCCGCCGGTGGAACACGCGGGCGATATGCCGGGCGCATTCTGCCTGCGCCTGCTCGGTGCCCGCAGAGAGGGCCAATTGCCGCTGTCGGCGCTCGTAGTGGGCAATGAGCAGGTAGAGGCGGTCATGCGGGCGGGAGCGTAACTGGGCCACGCCGGCCAGTATCTTCTGGGCGCAGACACGGGCCTGCTGTTGGGCGGCCTCATCCCCCACCAGCGCATAGAGATCGGCGGCCTCCTGGTAGATGTTGGCGGCTTCCGGATGCTCTCCGGCTTCCGTCAGGCAGTCGGCATAGCGTTGGCAGGCATCGGCGCGGGCACGGCGGTAGGCGCAGCGTTCCTGTGGGGTTCTCTCCGGCCCCGTCTGCGCCTCGTCGTCGGCCGCATAGAGCAGCACGGCGCGGCGCAGGGAGGTGATTGCGTCCGACAGCGCGCCGCTCGCGTGCAGTCGAAGGCCCTCGGCGACGCAGCGCGCCGCCTGCTCGCTTGGATAGCTTTCCATCATGGCAAATTGACTGACAAGACAGCCTCTCGAAAGGATGAAGGATGAAGGCGGAAGGATGAAGAAAAAACTTTGTTCCATTCATCCGGTGGAGGAGGAAGAGCCTCTGCCCGTTTCATCCTTCCGCCTTATCCTTTCGGATTACCTGCAATGTTCCACAGTGGCAGGCGCCACTCCTTTTCCTTACGCCGGATTTATTGCTATTCGTTCCGGCGCAGGCAGGCCATGAAAAACGCATCCATTCCGTGCCGGTGCGGCCAAGTGTGCAGGAATGGGCCGGCCGCCAGCGTCGCGAACGCCTGCTCGTCCAGAGGCGCTTCCGCGCCCTGCTCCGGCGGGGATGTGTCTCCTTCCGCTGCGCCCTGCCGCAAGTCGGCGTTCCGGCCAGCGGCCAGACGGGCGCGCGCTGCCGCGTTGGGAGCCAGCAGCGCCGCGCGGCGGCAGGCGGCGACCAGGCGCGGTACTGCTGGCACCAGCGTAAAGGCGGCCCCTGCGGGCGAGGCCAGAAAGGCTTCCACCACTGCCTCGTTCTGGGCGCGCTCAAAAGCGCATACGGTATAGAAAAGGTGCCCGCCCTGCGCCACGAATTCGCTCGCCTGCGTGAGCATAATCTGCTGCAGCCGGGCAAAAGCAGGGAGGTCCAGGTCGCGCCACTTGGAGTCCGGGCTGCGGCGGAGGGTGCCGCTGCCGGTGCAGGGGGCATCCAGCAGGACGTTTTCCGCCTCCCTGTAGAGCAGTTGCAGCTTGCGCCGGGCCGTGTTGGAAAGCTGCCAGTGGCCCTGCGCATCGGCGGCGAGGAGACGCGGCTCCACGCAGGCGACGCCCGTCCGTTCCGCGCGCTTCTGCAATTCCTCCAGCCGCGTCTCGGCCGTATCCAGCGCAACGATCCGGCCCTGGTTTTGCATCAGCGCCGCCAGGGCCAGCGTTTTGCCGCCCGCGCCCGCGCCCACCTCCACGACCGTCTGGCCGGGCTGGGCGTCCGTGAGCAGGGCGGCCAGTTGGCTCGCCTCCTCCTGCACCTCGTACCAGCCCGCACGGAACCCGGTCAAATCGTAGATGTTGACGCGGCGCGGCAGCTCCAATCCCCAGGGTGAATAGTGGGTCGGCGTAGCGTCCGGCAGGGCATCCATCACCTGCGGGCGGATCGCGCGCAGGGTGTTGACGCGCAGGGTCGTGGGCGCCTGCGCATTGAAAGCCTGAGCGGCGGCGACGGCCTCCTCGCCCAACTGCTCCTCCAGGGCGGCGGCCATCGCGTCGGGGAAAGAGAGAGTGACGCGCAGGAAGTCGCGGGGCGAGTCGGGACCGGGCAGGCGGGCGAGCGCCGCCTGTAGGGCCTCCGGCGAAGCGGGAGGCGGTATCTTCCCGAAGGGAAAGAGGGGCGGGAGCGCCTGGCCGTCCGCAGCGGCGGGCGCACTGGCCCAGACAGAGACCAGCGTCTCCGGGGTTTCCGGCAGGCCCAGGATCTCCAGCAGGCGCCGCTGGCGCCGCAGGAAGCGCACACAGCCGTAGATCGCCTCAGAAACCCAGCGCCGTTCGCTGGAGTTGAGGTAGTGGCGTGAGCGAAACTCCCCGCCCACGACGCGATCCAGCGGGCTGCGCTCGCGCGCGGCTTCCCAGCGCGCCAGAATCTCGGTTGCGGCTTTCAGAGCGCGCGGTGACGCGCCGCGTATCCGCTCAGATTGATCTTGTCCTGCCTCCATGCCTTTTCACCCTCAGACCGGCTGACTAGATTGTACCCTATGCGCCGGAGGCAGGTATAGGGAAAGGCGGACAGGAACATTGACATAGAATGCGCCTATCTCATCCCTTTTAGATTTGGGCTTACCGCCCGTCATAACTTTGAGACGGCAAGATGGCTCCTTATCATGAAGACCATCCGGGTGGAGCACTGTTATGGAAGAGATCGAGCGGCTAATAGCCAGAATACGGTCGCGGCAGGCCACGCTGGCGGAAAGGCGCGCGGCCTTCGATGGGGTCGTCGCACGCTTTCAAGACATGGCCTACGGCTGCGCTTATGCCGTGCTGGGAGACGCGCACCTGGCGGAAGACGCCGCGCAGGAGGCTTTCTTGACGGCCTGGCGCGAGATGAGCAAGCTCTGTGACCCGGCGGCCTTCCCCGGCTGGTTCAGGCGCATCGTGCTGACGCAGTGCCACCGCCTGACACGCGGCAAGCGGCTGTCCCTGGCGCCGCTGGAGGCCGCCTTCACGGTTCCCGCCGACGGGCCGGACCCACAGGCTGCCGCCGAAAAGCGCGAGCTGCGGGAACGTGTGCGCGAGGCCATTCGGGCGCTGCCGGAAGGCGAGCGGCTGGCGACGACCCTCTTCTATATCGGCGACTACGCGTACAACGACCTGGCCGCCTTCCTGGAAGTGCCGGTAACGACCGTCAAGCAGCGGCTCTACGTGGCGCGGAAGCGGCTGAAAGGAGCGATGCTCGCCATGATGAAAGAGGACCTGCAAGAACAGCGTCCCTCGCGGGATGCCACGTTTGCCGAGCGCGTGCAGGGTCTGCTGCGCCCGCTTGCCGAGCCGGATTGGGAGGCCGTCGCCGCCCTCGCTCATGCTCTGGACCCGGACTGCCCGGATATCGAGGTCTGGCTGCGCAACCGCCGACGTTTTGATGAGACTCTGGCGGCGCGGCGGCACTATGTTGCGGAAGATGCGCAAACCAGGCGCGTGCTCGGCTACGGCTCCATCGAGCAGGGGCCGCAGCCGGAAACGTTCCGACTTCATCTGGTGGTCCAGCCGGAGCTGCTGCGGCGCGGCGTCGGCGACCAGTTGCTGGCGCGCTTGCTGGAAGACCTGCGGGAGTTGCCGGCGGATACCGTGTGGGTTCGGGAGTACAGGGACTACGCCGATCTGCTGGCCTTCCTGCAAGAGCACGGCTTTACAGAACTATGCCGGATTTCTCATCTGCGCCTCCTGGTGTCCGAGGCGGAGACGGCGGCCTTGATTCCCGCTGGAGAGCAAGTAGCGGCGCAGGGAATCGTCCTCTCGACGCTGGCCGAGGAACGCGAGCGCAAGCCGGAGTACCTGCCTAAGCTGCTCGATTTTTGGAACGGTATTCGCGAGGAGATGACCCCGCCGACGCCGCCACAGCCCTACACGCTCGACTACGTAGCGCAGCGGCTGCGGATGCCGCATATCCTGCCCGAAGCCTATTTCATCGCCCTGGATAAGGCCCGCTACATCGGCGTTTGCAACCTGCGGCGCGTGGAGGGAATCAGGGCGAAGCGTCTGGACTATGGGATCGGGAACGTGCGTCGGGAGTATCCGCAGGAAGCGATCGGGCAAGCCCTGCACCTGCGGGCGCTCGAATATGCGCGCCAGCACGGCTACCAAACCCTTGATGCGTATATGCATCGGCATGAGGCGGAAACGATAGACCTGTACTCCAGACTGGGCTTCCGGCCCCACCTAGAGATGGTGGTGATGGAGAAGAGTTTGAAGGCGTAATTTCGCGCAAAAAGGGAGGCTGCTCCCCTCTCCTTCTCAAGGAGAGGGGCCGGGGGTGAGGTCTCTCCCCTCTCCCGCAGCGTGGGAGAGGGCTGGGTTGGCGAAACCCTTATAGTTGGTGCGATAGGGGTGAGGTCTCTCCCCTCTCCCGCAGCGCCGGGAGAGGGGAAGGGGGTGAAGGCAGTGTCCGTAGGGACACTTCGTGCTTTTGTTGCTGCGGTTTCAACCGCCCGCAGAGAGTTCGTACTGTCTCTTAGCGCAGGCGGACGACGCGTTCCTCGGTGCGCAGGTCGCGCTGACGCAGCAGGTCGTGGATGGTGGCGCACAGGTAGCGGTTGGCATCAATGTTGAAGTCAATCCGCAGGCGAGCCTGAGGACCGGAGCCAGGCGGGGCCAGGCGCAGCGCATCGCCCTCGTTGAGCACGATGACGCACTCGTTCTCCTCGGCGCCGCTGGGCATCCAGTACTCGTTGCCGTTCATACGCTTGTTCCAGGGCAGCGAAACGCGCCCGGCATAGCCCACCTCGCAGATAGGCAGCCGGAAGAGCTGCTGGCCTTCGGTGACGGCGTAGTAGCGGGTCTCAAAGGGATTGGGCGTGGGATAGCCGGTGCCGCGCCGCACCAGGCGCTCATATTCCGGGCGCTGCTGGCTATCGTTGTAGACGCGGATGGCGTAGTCATGGTGGATGATCTGATCCACGCTGTAGCCCGCGCCAAAGACGGCGGCGCCCTTGACGACGGCCTCGAACGGCTCCCAGTAGTGGACCCGCTGCGGCCCGAACAGGCGCTCGAAGAGCTCGCGCACGTTGGGCAGCAGCGTTGAGCCGCCCACCAGCAGCACGGCGTCAATCTGGGCCTCGCTGATCTCATGGCGACAGTCGTCGAGCGTGGCCTCGGTCAGCGTCTCCAGCGTCTTATACAGGCCGCGCTCCTCCAGCATCTGGAGAAATTCGGCCCGCGTGATCTCGATGCGCCCGCCGCCTTGCAGGAGGAAGTAGCTGCTATCGGCCACCGAGGCTTTGTTGCTCAGGTCTTTCTTGATGGCCTCCGCCTGCGCCAGCAAATGCGGGCGCAGCGCATCTTGATGGGCCTTCAGCTTCTGGCAGCCCATGTCCGCGATCCAGCCGTCCACCGTCTCGCCGCCGACGTTGAGGCCGCGTCCGGCCAACAGCGTGGCGCGGTGCTGGTCGGCCCGGCTGCCGCGCGGCCCGCCGGAGCCGGGCGGATGCGTGCGCACAATGGCCAGGTCGAGCGTGCCGCCGCCGAAGTCCACCACCATGATATGCTTTTCGTCGGTCAGGTCCACGCCGTAGCCCAGCGCCGCCGCCACCGGCTCATCCAGCGTGCGGAAATTGGGCACGCCCAGCCGCTTGGCGATCTGGGAGAGCTCGGCGCGGTAGGGCTCAAAACTTTCCACCGGCACGGTCATCGTCAGGTCGGTGACCTGTCCCTCCTTGCGCCACCAGGTCAGGAGGCGCATGAAGCGCTCCAGTGTCGAGCGGTGCGGGGTGGCGCGCTCACGCTCGTAGTCCGCCGTGGCGCTCAACAGCTCGCGCAAAAAGATGGTGGCGCACTGGCGGGCCGAAATTTGATCCGAGCCAACCTGCGCGACGGCCTGCTGGCTGGCGCGGGCCAGCGTCTTCTTGAAGGAGCGCGCCACCGGTCCCAGCGGGGCCAGCTCACTGCCGTGGACGATCTCGCGGGCGGCCAGCGCGGGCCGTCCGATGATACCCCGCCCGGAATCCTGAAAATAGATCGCCGAGGGGATCAGGGGCGTCTGCCAGGCCGGCTCGTACTCGACCAGCTCCTCCAGAGCCACGGTCACCGCATGCGTGCCCACCCACTTGGCGACCAGCGTGTTGGTGGTCCCTAAATCAATAGCCCAATGCGTTTCCATAAGATGAGATGCGTACCTCTTATTGCGGACTGACCTTTATACTATTTTACGCCGGAGGAGGCGAGAACGGTAGCAGGATGCGCTGTTTATGGCGTGCAATGTAAGCATGGGAGCGACCGTTGCGCCCTGCGGGCTACATAGAATTCCGCTCTCCTGCCGCCTTTTCCTGCTTTACCGCGCAGAGGTAGCCCTGACGAACGCTCTCTCAAACCTCCATTGAATAAGGGGTCACCTGCGTTGCTGAGGAAAGCAGACACCATGGATAGGACCATAGCCGAGATTCAGCGAGGATTGCAGGCGGTGTATGACTCAGAGGAGACGGGACAAGGCCGTTTCGGCGTCTCTGAGGTCACCCTCCTCGGCAGCGGCTTCGAAACAGATGTGTTTGCCTTCACACTAACAGATCGCGACCGGGGAGCGCAAGACCTCATCTTGCGCGTGTATGCCGGGGAAGGAGCTTCGGAGAAGGCGGCGCGGGAGTTTGTCGCAATGAGCCGACTGAGGCCGTCGGGATACCCGGTGCCGCAGATTCTCTTGCTCCGATCCGACCCATCGCCTCTCGGTCGGCCCTTTGTGATTATGGAGCGGATTCACGGCGTCTCCCTGGGGGCGTCCTACTGGTCGGCATCGGGGGCACAGCGCCAGGACCTTCAAGCCTTGCTCTGCCGACTGATGGTCGAGCTTCACGAACTCAATGGCAGCGCAATTCTTCCCGATTCTCCATTGGCAGACTCGCAGGCTCCGTCTCTCTTCCTGGATCACGAACTCTCCAACCTATTTACTCTGCTCCATCGGCTTGAAGGGCGAGAGCCTTCCTCCCTACGCGGCGTCCTCGCCTGGCTGAGTTCCCGCCGTAGTACAGTTTCCTGCGAGCACCTTGCCGTCGTCCATGGCGATTTTCATCCCAACAACGTCCTGCTGCGTGCCGACGGCGCTCCCTACGTCATAGATTGGTCGAATGTCCGGCTGGCAGACTATCGAACGGATCTCGCCTGGACCTGGTTGATCAACCGGTTGGTCCTGCGAGCAACCGCCCAGCCAGACGGAGGCGAAACCGAGCTGCGTCTGTACGAGCGGCTGGCAGGAAAGGCAGTTGCCCAGATCGAGTTTTTCGAGGTCATCGCGTCTACCCGGCTGCTCCTGAGCGTCTTGATCTCCTTACGATTCGGGGCCGCCCGGCAAGGCATGCGGCCCGAAGCCGAAGCGCTCATGCGCCGGGATGCGGACCAAATGCAATATGTGGCAGCCCTGCTGCAAGAGCGCACGGGGATAACTATGTCAGACGTTGAGAACGCTCTCTAATTTGCTTGCAGAAGGGGACTGCTGCGTGCTCTCCCCTGCCCTGCGGACCGATCCAGGAGCACAACACATGAGAGGAGACGAACAAAGATGAGCAGCCATGCGAAACCAGTTGCATTGCAAATGTGGACGGTACGCCAGCAGGCCCAGCGGGACTTCCCCGGCACACTGGGAAGAATCGCGGGGTTAGGATATGCGGGCGTGGAACACGTCCATTCGCTGGGTTATGGCGGGCTTTCGGCGGCGCAGGTGCAGACGCGCATGGCCGGGTTAGGCCTTCAGACAGCGGGAGTACATATCTCACTGGAAGAGTGGGCAGCAGACCCGGAGGGCATGATTGCCTTCTGCAAGGAGCTGGGCACGCGCTACGTGGCGATTGCCTGGATCGAGCCGGAGCGCCGCAAGGATGAAGCGGCGTACCGGCAAACGGCCCGGTTGATCCAGCCCATTGCTTCCCAATGCGAACGCAGCGGCCTGAAGCTTCTGTATCATCATCACGATTTTGAATTGGCCCGCTTCAACGGCCAGTACGCGCTGGATATGCTAAGTGAAATTGTAGGCCCGGAGCATCTGGGCGTGGAGGTAGATGTCCACTGGATGAAGCGTGCCGGTGCGGATCCCATCGCTTACCTGTGCAAAGTGGGACCACGCTGCCCGCTTGTGCATTTCAAGGACGTGACCCCGGAAGGCTTGCAGACGACAGACCATAGCGAAACGCGCGCCTTTACGCCGGTGGGCACGGGCTCTCTGGATTTCCAAGCGATTGCAGAGGCCGCGCCGTATGCCGAGTGGTACATTGTCGAGCAGGACCACTGCCAGGGCGACCCCTTCGAGAGCGCCCGCATCAGCCTGGAAAATCTGAGGACGATGGGTCTGGCGGCCTGAGCGCTGGGGCAGATACAGCAGGACAAACCGCGTGCCTGCGAAAAAAGTTACTTTGGGAGTGTGATCGACGATACAGACAGCGGGATTTTAAGCCGATATAATCAACCACGTCAATAGCCCAGGCTCGATAGAGCCAGGCAGCGCAAAGCCCCGATAAGGAGATTGGAGCCATGTCTTCGTTTGAGATCGTTTCCCGCCCGCTGACCCTCCCACAGAAAGAGCGCGCCGGTGAATTGGCTCGCCCCCCGCGTCGCCGCGCGCTACGGAGGGAGGAGGGCGCGTTCCTGGATCTGCGCCTGATCCTCGGCTCCCTGGGATTGGGCGCGCTGCTGGCTGGAGGGGTTTTCGCTCTCGGCAGCCTGATCCCGGCAGGGGAAACGAGGGCGTCTTCCGCCGCGCCAACGGCTCTCGCGCAGACAGCGCATTCCAACGCGCAGATAATGGCACGTCTGCCCCACCTGCGGGGCCTGGGACGGCGCTAAACAACGGTCCGCTTCGGCGGGCATGGCGCCTTTCTCGGCGCGCTGCTAAAATCGGATACGCCACCGAACTTTACGGTATAGTTCGGTGGCGTATTTTTTTCAGCATTAAGGCCAGGTCCCCCTTCCCTCGCAGGGACGCCAGGTGTCGCCAGGCAGAGGGTTGTCGCCAGGCGGCGGGGTGTGGCCAGGCGGAGGCAGGGGCCCTAACCTTGCCGCCCCTGGCAGTCCGTTGTAGCCCCGACCCTGGCAGTGGGCCGAACCATTGAGCGCCGACCCTGGCAGTGAGGGCCGGGGGGTTAGATCAAAAGGCGGTTGAAGGAACCAACGGGCGCGGGGCGTGGAACCCCGGCCCGTGCGTTTTTTCAGGAGCGAGGCGAGTCCTACTGCACGACCGGCATCCGCTGGATGTCCGGGTCGCGGAAGATGTCCGACTCGTCGCGGCTTTTGGTGGAGAACTCGCTGACGATGGCGCCCTCGTCACCAGCCTGGAACCAATGCGGGGTATTGGGCTTTAGCGTGTACTGCTCCCCGGGCCGCAAGACGATCTCATGCCAGACCGTATAGTGCGCTTCCCGTCCGGCGGGCGGCACACCCTTCGGATTCGGGGTCGGTTCGCCGGGCACGTAGAGATAGACTTCGCCCCAGCGGCAGCGGAACGTCTCCTCCTTGCCCGGCTCTCCCGCTACGGGCGGATGCCAGTGTTCCGGACAGGTCTGGCGCGGGAACATCACCAGCTCTTTGGCGCAGCAGCGGTCGGTATTGACATAGGTGATGATTTCCAGGCCGGTCTGTTGGAGCTGGCCCAGGCCGAAATCGGCTACCTCGATGTTCTCGCGCTCCTGGGGGGTCAGGACAATGCCTGCCCGCGTCAGATACTCCAGCGCGCGGCGGCGGGCCTCCATCAGTTCTTGGTGCGTAATCATCGGAACCTCTCCTTTGTTAAAGAACGTCTCAACCAGGGTTCGCTTCGGGCTCCTGGCAGGAAATCGCAGGGTTGGGGCGCCAATCTAAACGAGTATAGAGCGCAACAGGGGGAGTTGTCAAGGTGAAAACGGAGCCAACAGGCCAATGGACAGAGGTATCCGGGGAGGCTGCCGCCGGCAGGGCGCAGGCGTCCGCCACGGGCAGCCCCTGGAGCGTGCGCGCGGCGCGCTCGGAGGACGCCGAGGCCATCGCGGATATTCTGGTGGAGGCCTTTCCTGGACTCTATCGCTGGATGTTCGGGCCGCTGCGTGACGAGGAACTGGCCTGGCTGCTCACCGAGCTCTATCGGGCCGGCCTGGTGGCGCTGCGGACAACGCGCGTCTGCGAGCGCGGGGGCCGGGTTGTCGGCGCGATGGTACTGCGGGTGGGCGAACCGTTGGCGCAGGGCAGCATCGGGGCCTATTGGCGTCTGCTCTGCCACCAGTTGGGCCTGCTGCGCGCCTTGCGCGCCTTTGTCAGCAGCATTCTGGCCTACAAGTACCTGGAGCGGCGCACGCCTCAGGCGGCGGATCTGGTCTATATCGAGGCGCTAGCGGTAGCAGCAGCGGAGCGTGGGCGCGGAGCCGGAACGAAGCTGCTGGAGGATGCGGCCCGCTGGGCTCTGGAACAGGGCCGGACACGCCTGGCCCTGCACGTTCTGCTCAGCAACACAGACGCGCGCCGCCTGTATGAGCGCATGGGTTTCCGCCCCTTGCAAGACGGATTGCGCCCGCGCTGGGCGCGTCTCTTCGCGCGCCGTCCTCCGCGCTGGGCCGGCCTCTTGATGACACGCCCGGCGGCAGGCATCTCTTCGTGACCGCTCCCCAAAGCAGGCGCTTTTCCCTTCCATAGAGAGTTTGCGCCTGGCTCTGTGAAAAAAGTCCCGGCCCAATTGGGGCTTCCTTCATACCGAAAATGTGACCAATTCCTTATGCATCCGATCCTGTCCTTGCTTATAATGGGGCCATCACTCCCCACCCCAGGAATGCGGCGCGCACAGGCCGCCGCTCCGGGCAACCAGCGGAAGGACAGGACAATGTTCAACCTCGATGCGCTCTGGCAGGATTTTCTCAATTGTACGGGCCTGACGGTAACGGCCTCTTCGCTAATTCTGGTAGCCTTTTGCTGCGTTATGGCGCTGCTCATCGCCTACGGCGTGCAGCGGGAAGTGGTCCGCACGGAGGCTCCGACGGAAGAGGAGGGCCTGGATATATCCGAGATCCTGCTGCAGCGGTCTTCTCTCCCCTTTTGAGCGCTGGAGTATTTCTCGCCCCTGGTTAAGCCGCCACGCACTTCTAAGGAACTCCGTACAGCGGGAAGGGATGGCCGGAAAACAGTCGAACTCTGGAACAGCAGAGGAACTGTGTGGGAAAGGAGAATCAGGGTGCAACCACATCCATCCGGAGAAGAGCCGCAGGAGCCCGCCTCAGGACACCCGGACGAGTATTTCCCTCCTTCGGAGTCGGCAGGTGGATGGCGGCACGCGCAAACCGAGGCGGACGTGCGGTCTCTGGCCGGCATGGACCTAGAACGCCTGCGCCTGGTCGAAGAGAAGCAGCGTTCCCTCTATGCCGGGCCGTGGGCCATCGTCATTGTGCGGCATGGGTATCTAGTGCGGGAGTGGTATGCCGTTCCGACCATGCCCGCCACCACGTTCGATGTCTGGTCGTGTACCAAGTCGGCGACCAGCATCGCCTATGGAATGCTGCTGGAAGACAGCCGCCGTTGTCAGCTTCCGCAGGAGACGCAGATCGACCTGGACAGCCGGGCCTATCGCTTCATTCCTGAAGGGCTGCCCCTGTCCGATCCCCTCAAGGAGACGATCACGTTACGGCATCTGCTGAGCATGACCTCCGGCATTCCAGGAGAGGATCACGGCCTTATCGGTCTGGCGGTGGCTCCGGGAGGCGGCGAGTATGAGATCGCCCTGGGAAAAGAGGCCAACCGTTTCGGCCATTCTGCCGCCCGTCTGCTCGGCGAGCCGGGAACGGTCTGGGACTACTCGGACGCCGCGTTCGCGCACCTTTCTCTGATCTTTGCCCGCGCCGCCGGCCAGGAGATCGCCGACTATATGCAGGCGCGCGTGTTTGCGCCGGTGGGCATCGAGAACTTCGGATGGGATCGGCAAGGCGGGGCGGGACATATCGGGCCGCACACCAACGCGCACAGCGGTCTGCGACTCTCCGCCCGTGACTTTGCCCGCCTCGGATACCTCTGCTTGCGCCGGGGCCGCTGGCAGGGGCAGCAGATCGTTCCGGCGGAGTGGCTGGAACAGGCGACCCGAAGCTCGCAGGAGCTTAACCCCAGCTACGGTTACACCTTCTGGACGAACACGAACGGCAGCCAGTGGCCGGGCGTGCCGCAAGACGCCTTCGCCTTTATGGGCTTCGCTTCCAATCGGTGCTACGTCGTGCCCTCTCTAGATCTGGTTGTAGTGCGCGTCGGCTACTCTCCGGTGGGCTGGCCGGAAGGCGTCTTGCTGCCTGCGATTGCGGCGGCCATCACGGATGGCTCGATTTAGTCCATTAGCAGGGTCCTACCGTTTTCTTTTTTCTTTCCGGGCGATCAAGCCCGTAGAACCAAATCGCCAAGTTAGCCTATGGCCCTGTCCTGGCCCCTCAAGAACTTGGGAACATTTTAACTTTAGCATCCGTATATTTCGAGTGCTAATACAGAAGAGACAATCAAGCAGGAGAGCTAGGCCATACGCGGGTATATGCATCGTCAACCTTTTCTCGCCGGATTTGTCTTTGTGGCGACAATAGGGTTGTTTGCAAGTTGTTCCGGATGTCAGCGGAAGGAGCCGCATACAACTGCTATTCTCGTCTCTGCTGGCAGCACGACCTCTGTTCCCCTGCGCCAGAGCCAGCGCCTTTCTGTTCGAAGTTCCGCTGAGTACCAGGAAGCGGTGCGCCGCTACGCTCGCAAGGACTATCACTGCGCGCTCGCTCTGCTGGATACTCTGCTCTCTTCTCCCCACCGGACGGACGCCGAACGCGCTTTCCTGGTCCGCCAGCGCGTCCTCTGCGAACGCGCCCTGACCGGCCCGTCCTCCCGGGCGATCCATCCATCACTAACCAGTCCGAACCTCCCCTTGTCCGCGTCTGCGCCAACCGATTGTGGGCCGCGCGCTCTCCTGCTCGCCTGCCGTAAGCTCGGCATACCGGCCACCCTGGACGAGTTGCGCCAGCACGCAGGCACTAATTCTCGCGGCACGACCCTGGATGGATTGGCGCACGCGGCCCAGGCCAAAGGGCTGCAAGCGGATGGCGTACAGATGGACCGTGAAGCCCTCGCCCATCTGGATCGCATAGCTATCGCCTGGGTGGACGGCGATCACTACGTGGCGATCCTCTCGGTGGATGGAGATAGGGCGACCATCCATGACCCGAATAAGATAAACGAGGAGGTGATAACCACTGACGAACTGCTCAGACGCACAGGGGGCATTCTGCTGAGGCTATCGCGTTAGCGTTGTCCTCGCCCGAATGCCCCCGCTTCTCTGACGCCGCACGGCCTTCTTACTCTTGCCGGAGCAAGGCCGAGCGAGTACCGATCCATCAAAAGGGATCGGCCCTTGCATTATAGCCGATTTTCCCTTCCAACGCCAATAAACGGAGGAAGGAAGAGCTATGTATAAGCGAAGAACCTTTCGCCGCGTCTGGCGGCCCCTGGCTTTTTTGACTGTGATCTGCTTTGTCTGGTCATTCGTGTTAGCGCCGGGCGCGCTGGCTTTAGCGCAGCCGTCGCCGTCGGTAGGCCATATCCGCACGCTCACGCCCGACGAGATGCGGGCCATCGTAGGCGCGCAGATTGTGCCGAACGGTTTCACCACCGGAACTGATCCCGATGCCGGCACGCCCTATCCGTGGGAAGGCAATATCAACAACACCAACACGGTGAACGGCAATAAGCTCAGCAGCTTCCCGCTGGTCGGCTGGACGGCGCGGGGCGGCTTGCCCGTTCAGTTCACGCTTTACCACAACAGCAAGGGCAGCTACAACCGGGAACTCGGCCAGAAGTGGACGCACAGCTTCCTGCTGACACTGACCTGGGACGTTGACAATGGCATTATGACCATGCGCTGGGGCGACGATCTAAACGTCCCGTATACGCAGAACATCAACGGCAGCTTCTCGCCTCCGCCCGGCGTCCACGACCAGTTGATCGCCAACGGCAACCCGGCCACCAGCTACGATGTCATCACGAAAGGGCAGATCAAGTACCACTTCGGGCGGCAGAGCGGCAGCACCTGGTACTGCACGTCCATCTCCGACCCGAACGGCAATACGATCACGCTTAACTACAACGCGAGCAACTACCTCACCAGCATCGTAGACCCGACGAACCGGACAATCACTCTGGGCTACGATGGAAGCAATCGAATCAGCACGATCACGGACCCGCTCAACCGGCAGTGGACCCTCAGTTACAACGCCAGCAACGACCTGGTAACCATCACCTGGCCGGCGGTGGGCGGCTTCACCTACACGCAGCAGTTCGTCTATAACGCCAATCACGACATTACCACCTACACCGACCGGCGCGGGAGCAACTGGACGTTCGGCTACAACGCCGACAACAGCCTCGCCTGGCAGAAGGACCCTTTGCTCAACCAGACAGGCTTTACCTACAACACGAGCCAGACCGTCATTACAGACCCGAACGGTCATGTGATCAAGCACAATTACGATGCGTCAGGGCGGCTCTCCTCGGTGGTGGACGCCCTGAATAACACAGAGAGTTACGGCTACGACAGCAACAACAACCGGACCTCCGTGACGGATCGCAACGGGCATCTGTGGCAGTTCGGCTACGATTCTAACGGCAACGTCACCAGCCGAACGGACCCATTAACGCATCAGTGGACCTGGACCTACAACAGCCGGAACCGCGTGCTGACCGCCACCGACCCCCTCGGTCACCAGACGGTCAACACCTACGATGCCACCCTGAACTGGAACCTGATCCAGACCCAGCAGAAGGATTCGAACGGGACGGTTCTCAGTACTACCTCCTACACCTATAACGCGGATGGGACCGTTCATTCTAAGACTGACAGCAACAATCACACGACCACCTATGGCTACAACGCCAACGGCGACCTGACGAGCGTGACAACGCCTCTGGGCCACGTCACCTCGTTCGGCTACAACGCCCTGGGCGTCAAGACCAGCCGGACGGATGCGCTGAACCGGACGACCAACTACACGCTGGACAATTGGGAGCGGGTAACCACCATTACCTATCCCGATTCGAGCACGAAGACGTTCAGCTACGATCCGGAGGGCAACCTGACCGGCTGGACGGATTCGAACGGAACCTGGAGCCGCACCTACGACGCGGCCAACCGCATCACGAGTGAGAAGCTCAACAATGTGGCCCGCTTCACCTACAGCTACGATGCGGTAGGCCAGAAGGGGCTGCTCTCCACGCTCACCGACACCAACGGGCGCGTGATTACTTATTCGTATACCGCCCGTAACGAGCTTGCCTCCGTCTCGGAGACCGGCGGCACGACCTCCTACGGTTACGATGCCAACGGCAACGAGACCAGCATCACCAACCCCAACGGAACCAGCGTCACCAAAGCCTATGATGCGGCCAACCGCCTCACCAGCGTCACCAACAAGACCGGCGGCGGCGCGACCCTCTCCTCGTTCAGCTATGGCTATAATGCCGACGACCTGCGGACGAGCGTGACCGAGGCGGACGGCTCCGTCGTCAGCTATGGCTACGATGGGGCGCACCGGCTCACTTCGGAAAGCCGGACGGGGACCAACCCCTACACCAAAAGCTACGTCGTGGACGGAGTAGGAAACCGCACCAGCCAGACGGTAGGCGGGGTAACGACCAGCTTCACCTACGATGCGGACGATGAGTTGACCAGCACCAGCGGCGGCATCGTCAACAGCTATGGCTACAATGCCAACGGCGAGCAGACCAGCCGCACGCTCTCCGGCACGGCCTACACGCTCAGCTATGACTTCGACGGCCAGTTGACCAGCCTCACGGGCGGGGGCGTGACCAAGAGCTTCGCCTATGACGCGCTCGGTCGGCGCATCAGCCGGACGGCGGGCGGGGTGACCACCCAGTTCCTGACCGACCCGCTCTTGGGGCATGTCTGGCTGGAGGCCCAGGGTTCGACCACAACGGCCACCTACACCTACGGCAACGCCCTGGTGCGAAAGGATGGCGAGTATCCGCTCTTCGATGGCTTAGGGTCCGAGCGCACCGTCACCAACGCCAGCCAGAGCGTAACCGCCACGATCAACTATGATGCCTTCGGCCAGACAGTGGGCACTACGGGCAGCAGCGCCAACCCCTATATGTTCGCCGCCACCTCAGGCTACCGGACCGACGGGGATGGGGGCCTGCTGCTGGTGGGAGCGCGCTACTACGACCCGCAGGTTGGCCGGTTCCTCACCAGGGATACCGTGCTGAGTGAGCCTCCGTATCTGTACTGCCATCACGATCCCGTCAATTGCCTCGATCCGAGCGGGCACATGGCCGATGTGATAGATGATCTGGGTAAAATCCTTAACAGAGCGCCTGCCCGGTTTGGAGGACTCGGTGGCATTGGCTACGTAATCGGGAAAATGAGCGATATCTTCGGCTGGCCTGCCCTCAGCCATGCCGGAAATGTGCTTGGCGATATTGGCATGATTGGAGGGGCTTTCGCAGTTGGCGCAGGAGCGACTACGGTTGCCCCGGTGATAGTTAGCGTTGTGGTTGTGACCGTTGGCGGGGTTGCCATCGCCAGAGAAATATCCATCTGGATAAAAGGCCAATAAGGTGATGCCGGCCCTCCATCGGTCGTTCCTCGATGGAGGGCCGGCAGTGTCTCGATTTCACGGAGGCGTCGGGACTATTATCTTGTTGCCGGATAGGAGGAGAGCAGAAATGCAGGTAATGGCTGCGCTCGGCCTTGTGCTTATTGGCGTTGGCTTAACAATGTGGATATCGTCCTTCCTTACGCTGTTGCGTCGTAAGAAGCCGCTTACGCTCTCGCGCCTGATTGCCGAGTCATCCTTGCCTTTCCTGGCTGTTGCGGTCGGCTTGAAGGGGCTTGAGGAGAGCGGTTATCTGCTGCCCTCGACCAGAGGATGGCGGGAGTTCGTTGGCCTGCTTATGGCGCTTGCTTTTCTCATTTTCGCCTATGGCTATTCTCGCTCCTCGTGGTCTGGACACAATAAGCAGTAGTCGCTGCCAACAGTCACTACGGCCAGCTGAGCGGAAAGGAGGAGAATCAAATTCACAAAGCACCGAGTCGGTACAAAACGCTACCGCTCTTGGGGCATGTGTGGCTGGAGGCGCAGGGTTCGACCACGACGGCCACCTACACCTACGGCAACGCCCTGGTGCGAAAGGATGGCGAGTACCCGCTCTTCGATGGGCTGGGTTCCGAGCGCACCGTCACCAACGCCAGCCAGAGCGTGACCGGCACCCTCACCTACGATGCCTTCGGCCAGACGGTGGCAACCACCGGCTCGTCCACCAACCCCTATATGTTCGCCGCCACCTCAGGCTACCGGACCGACGGGGATGCGGGCCTGCTGCTGGTGGGAGCGCGCTACTACGACCCGCAGGTTGGCCGGTTCCTCACCAGGGATACCGTGCTGAGTGAGCCTCCGTATCTGTACTGCCATCACGATCCCGTCAATTGCCTGGATCCGACCGGACACATGGCCGATATGATAGACGAGCTGGGTAGAATCTTTGGCAGGACGCCTGTCCGGCTCGGAGGCCTCAGCGCCATTGGCTACGGGATTGGAAGTATGGGCGACGTCTTCGGCTGGCCTGCACTCAGCCATGCCGGGCAGGTGCTTGGCGACATAGCCATGATTGGAGGGGCTTTCGCGGCTGGCGCAGGAGCGACCACGCTTGCCCCGGTGATCGTTAGCGTTGTGTTTGTGACCGTTGGCGGGGTTGCCATCGCCAAACACATAGCCATCTGGATAAAAGGCCAGTAAGGTGATGCCGGCCCTCCATCGGTCGTTCCTCGATGGAGGGCCGGCAGCGTCTCGATTACGCGGAGGCAGATATGAGTACAGCCGGCATTGCGCTCGTTTGTCTTGTTGCCGGATAGGAGGGGAGCAGAAATGCAGGTATTTGCTGCGCTCAGCCTTATACTCGTTGGCTTAACAATCTGGATATGGTCTCTTCTTAGGTTGTTGCGTCGCAAGAAGCCGCTTACACTCTCGCTCCTGATTGCCGAGTCGTCCGTGCCTTTCCTGATGGTTGCCTGGGGCTTGGAGAAGCTTCAGGAGAGCGGTTATCTGCTGCCCTCGACCAGAGGATGGCAGAAGTTCTTTAGCCTGCTTGTGGCGCTTGCTTGGTTTAGTTTAGCCTACGCCTTTTTCCGCGCATCGTCGTCTGGACATAATAAGCAGTAGTAGCTGCCAACGGTCACCAACGCCAGCCGAACGGAAAGGAGGAGAATCGATTTCACACAGCACTGAGCCGGTACAAAACGCTACCGATATGGAGATTGCAGAAGTATGGAGATCGTAGAAGTGAATGCGAAGCTCCGAGACTGGTTGGCAAGGCTACGCATCCCTGCGCTCGTTGCGGTTGGGGCCGTCGCGGCCTGGGCGGCGTTCGCCGGCTATCCTCTGGGCCTGCGCTTTGTCATGAGCGTCTCCGTGGCGTTCCTCTTCCTGACTCTCGCTTGCAAGGACTGTCCCGCCCGGTACGGCTTCGTGGCTGCCTTTGCGCTGCTCGTGGGCGTCACCTATGCGACACGGCGGGTACCTGAGAGGACTATTGCCGAGGTACTCATGGCGATCTATGGTGCCAATTATCTGATTGATCGGCTGGTAGAGTGGCCGGAGAAGAGGCAAGGAAAAGCGCGCTGAGTTGCGAAATAGTCCGCGTAATCCAAAGGATACTGACATCACTTGAGGAGTTTACGTGGAATGCCAGGACGCAAACGGTGTATGAACCTGATAGGGCTTTGCGGCGTCGGACTGCTGCTCGGAATGGCGGCGCAGGCGGGCGCGCAGGTGCGATTTGCCTCGCAAGAGCCGGGAAACGTCTTCCTGGATGGCGAGGCGGTGCGGTTTACGGCAGAAGGTGGCGGGCCGCGCGTCCGCGTGCGCGTGATGAGCTACACAGGGCAGGTGGTGAAGGAGGGCGAGTTCCCGGCGAGCGCCATCAGCCTGGGGAAGCTGCCGCGCGGCTACTATGAGATCCTGCCCGCCGAGATAGAGGGCCGGGCGCTGCCGACCCCGTTTGTCGTTGTGCCGCGCCCGCACCCGCGCGCGGAAGGCCGCCCCGCCGTGGACGCCGCGCTCTCCTGGCTGGTCCCGACAGCCCGTTACGAAGAGGGGGCAGAACTGCTGCGCCGGGCCGGGTTCCTCTGGGTGCGCGACCGCCTCTCCTGGGGCGAGGTCGAGCCGGAGCGCGGCAAGTTCGCCTGGGGCCGCTACGACCGCTCCGCCAGCGCGCAGGCAAAACGCGGCCTCAACGTCTACCAGGTCTTCCACGATACGCCCAAATGGGCGCGCGCCGACGGCGCCACCAACCGCTTTCCCGATGATCTGCGCGATGCCTATCAGTTCGCCCGCGCCGCCGCGCGTCACTTCCGGGGCAAGGTGAAGGCGTGGGAGGTCTGGAACGAGGCGGACATCCCGGCCTTCTCCGTAGACCCCGGCAGCGAGTACGCTGCCTTCCTCAAGGCGATCTACCTGGGCTTTAAAGCCGAGGAATCCAATTTGCCGATCACGCAGGTCTCCTTCGCGCTGGCCCCCGGACGTTTTGCCCAAAGCCTGGTGGAAAACGGCGCTGCGGCTTATTACGACATCTACAATTACCACATCTATGATAATCCTCAAAACTACGCGGCACGTGCACGGAGCCATCGGGAACTGATGCGCAAAAGCGGCGCAGTGGGCCGCCCGGTCTGGCTGACGGAGGCGGGCATCCCCCTGCGGGCCGTTGATGGCACGCTTACGCCGGAGGACAAGCGCCGCCAGGCCGAGTTTATCCCCAAGTCCTATGTCGAGTCGCTGGCCCACGGCACGGACAAGCACTTCTTCTTCGTCTTCCCACACTACCTCGAGAACGGTGTGGAGTTCGGCACGCTCACGGCTGACCTCAAGCCCTATCCGGGCTATGCGGCGCTGGCGACGCTGACGGATGCGCTCGGCGCGGCGATCTATCTGGGCGAAATCCGCTTCCGGCAGCCCGGCCTGCATCTGCACGTCTTCAACAACGGCGAGGGCGAGACGCTGATGGCCTGGTCGGACCGGCCGGGCGTGCGCGTGCCGCTCTCTCTAGCCCCGTTCGCGCGCAAACAGAGCAAGGCGCTGCAAACGCTGGATGTGGTCGGTACACCGCACCCGATGGAGACCGACGCGCGCAACGGCGTGCCGGTTCTGACGCTCTCGTCTGCGCCCGTCTATCTGCTGCTGCCGCAGAACGCGCTGCCGGAGGTGGTTCCCCCACCCTCGGCGCCGAATGCCTCCTCTGCGGAGGCACCGCCGCCACGGTATGGCTTGCGCGGGATCGTGGTGCGCCTGCGCCTGCCGCAGGCCCGGCCGGACAAGGAGGCGCAAGCCTTTCGCCTGCGCTCCCGCCAACCGACGACGGTAGAAGCCCAGGTTTACAACTTCGGCGGACGCGAGTTCACTGGCACGCTGTTGCTGACGCCCCCGGAGGGTTGGGCGCTCAACCGCCGTGCGGTGGCAATAACGGATTTGCCGCCGATGGGCCGTCAGGTGGAAACGCTCACCCTGACCCTGGAATCCCGCGGCGCAGCGGGCCGCAAGCTCCTGCGCGGGGTGGCGCGCGCCGCCTATGGGGAACAGAGCAGCCCTGCGGTCGTAGATGTAATTGTGGAATAATTGGCGCGGGAGCCGAATCGTGCTATAATCCAAACACGCTCACCTGTGCAGGAGGACGCAGAACTTATGATCAAGGCAACACAGGGCGCCGGTCCGATGGAGACGACAGAGGAGAGGACGCTTTCCCCGGAGTTGGCCGCCAAGTACGAGAAGTTGAGGCAGATTTTGCGGGAGATGGGCCAGGTGGTCATCGGCTATTCGGGCGGCGTGGACAGCACGCTGGTCCTGAAGGTGGCCCATGATGTCCTGGGCGAGAACGCGATGGCCGTCACCGGCGACTCGGAGGCGTTCCCGCAGGGTGAGGTCGAGGCGGCGCTGGAAGTGGCTGCCGCCATGGGCGTGCAGGTCACGCGCATCCGCACGCATGAGCTTGCCAATCCGCACTTCGCCGTCAACAATCCCAACCGCTGCTATCACTGCAAGACGGAGCTATTCACGGAATTGCAGAAAGTCGCCGCAGAGCGCCACATCCGCTGGATCGCCGACGGCTCCCACGCCGAGGACGGTCGGCCCGGCGATCACCGTCCCGGCCTCAAAGCTGCCGCCGAGCGCGACGTCCGCAGCCCTCTGCGCGAGGCGGGCATGACGAAAGCGGACGTGCGTGCGCTGGCGCTCCATCTGGGCGTTCCCAACTGGGACAAGCCCTCGTTCGCCTGCCTGTCCTCCCGCTTCCCCTACGGCACGCACATCACCGCCGAACTGCTGGCGCAGCTGGACGCCTGCGAGAAATATCTGCGGGAACTCGGCTTCCGGCAGTTTCGCGTGCGCCATCATGACACGGTGGCGCGTATCGAGGTCGAGCCGCAGGACATCCCGCGAGTCGTAGAGCTACGCGAGCAGATCAACGCCCGCTTTAAAGATTTAGGCTATACCTACGTCACGCTCGACCTGGAAGGATATCGCTCCGGCAAGATGAACGATACGCTCTCCCGCAAACCTGATCTGATTCCCATCGGCCAGATCGAGGTCCGCAGCAAGTAAGGGCAACTATTATGGCAACCGCACCACAGCGCCATCCATCACCGCCGCCTCACCCCCGGCGCATCTACTACCCAACCTCCGATGGAAAGCCGATGGGCGCAACCGACAAACATGTCACCGTGACTATGTACTGCATCAGCGCGCTTCGGGCTTACTTTGCGGACCGCCCGGAGGTCTATGTGGCCGGCGATAACTTCCTTATACTACGAGGAGGGCAATCCCAAAGCCGTCGTTTCCCCGGATTGCTATGTCGTCTTTGGAGTAGGGATGCGCCTGCGTGACTCGTATATGGCCTGGAAGGAAGGCGGTAAGTTTCCGATGTCGTCTTTGAGATCACGTCCGAAAAGATGCGCAAGGAAGATACCGAGAAGAAGCACCGGGTCTACGAGCAGGTACTGGAAGTGCCGGAATATTTCTTATTCGACCCGACGGGGGATTATCTCAAGCCCAACTTGTTGCAGGGCTATCGGTTGGTGGGAGGCAGGTATCAACCGCTGCTTCCGGCGGAAGGCAGGCTGCACAGCCAGCAGCTAGGGCTGGATCTAGAGCAGGAAGGCGAGACCTTAAGACTGTATGACCCGCAGCGCCAGAAACCGTTGCTGACATCCCTGGAACTGGCGCAACGGGCGGCAGCAGAGGGACAGCGGGCCAAACAGGAGGCGCGGAGGGCGGCAGAGGCCGAAGCGGAGGTTGCGCGATTGCGCGCCGAGATCGAGCGGCTGCGGCGGCAGAATACAGAATGAATTGGGAGTAAGTTGCGGTATGGATGTGGAACGTTTGCGGAATTTGCTGGAGCGCGTACAGTCGGGAGAGACGTCGGTAGCGGAGGCGCTAGCCTCCTTGCGCTCCCTGCCTTTTGAAGACCTGGGCTTTGCCAAGCTGGATCACCACCGCGCCCTGCGCAACGGCTTTCCTGAAGTCGTTTACTGCCCCGGAAAGACGACTGAACACATTGTTGCCATTCTGGAGCGGCTGACGGCCCGTTCGCGCAAGGTGCTGGCCTCGCGCGCTGCGCCGGAAGTGGCCGCCACCGTACAGTGTGTCTTTCCCCATGCCGTCTACCACGAACTGCCGCGTATGCTGGTTGTGCCGGGCAGCGAGTCCGGGCCGGAGCCTCCGCCCTCGCCCACCGGAACCGTGCTGGTCGTCTCTGCCGGAACGGCGGATCTGCCCGTCGCCGAAGAGGCGGCGGTCACGGCCTCGGAGATGGGCAGCCCGGTCGAACGCCTCTACGATGTGGGCGTGGCCGGCATTCACCGCCTGCTGGGCCACCAGGAGCAGCTTTTCTCCGCCAATGTCCTGATCGTCGTGGCGGGCATGGAAGGCGCGCTGGCCTCGGTCGTCGGCGGATTGGTCGCGCGCCCGGTCATCGCCGTGCCGACAAGCGTGGGCTACGGGGCCAGTTTCCAGGGGCTTTCCGCCCTGCTGACTATGCTCAACTCCTGCGCCACTGGCGTCGGCGTGGTCAACATTGACAATGGCTTCGGCGCGGGCTACCTGGCCCACCTCATCAACCGCTGACTGGAATAATTTGGATAGGGAGGTCGTTTCGGTAGTAGCAAAGGTTTCTTGTGCAGCAGGTGCAAGACTGTAGCAATGGCCTTTTCCAACTGGGGATCATGGCCTTTACGCCCTTGCTCCGGGTCGAACTCTACCTCCAGATCTGGAGCAATGCCTCGATTTTCCGCCGCCCATACTCCGTCTGGATCCCAAAAGGCGACGTCGGGTATCTCGACGACCCCACCGTCCATCAGTTCCGGTGTGTCGAATGCTCCCGTCAGTCCGCCCCAGGTGCGCTTGCCGAGAATCGGCCCGACGCCCAATTTGCGAAAAAACAGCGCCAGCGCATCCCCGCCAGAACCGGCGTACTCGTTGATCAGCAGGCTTTCCTGAGTCGCTTCCGCGATCCAGGCCCAATGCCGCAGGCTGAGCTCATTCGCGATAGGCGTAACCGTAATATCTCTGGCTCTGCTTCCGTTCGGGTCTGGGCCGACGCGAAGGACCGTCGGCTTGCCGGTCGTCCCCTCAAACAGACGATAGATGTTATCGCTTCCGCTCAAGCTCTTCCCGTTGACCGCCAGGAGATATTCGCCGACTTTTACCTGAGCGCTCGGTTCGGTGAGCGGGGCTTTCATGCCGGGGTTCCAGGGATCGGCGGCGTAGATTCGCGCGAAACGGTAGCGCCCGTTTTTCGAGAACATAGTCCGCGCCGAGCAATCCGACCGGGATCGTCGGAGTACTCGGTATATCGCCGCCGTGGATGGCGACATGCGAGACCGTGAGGTTTCCTAACATCTCCATAAACAGAGCGTTCAGGTCGGCGCGCGTGGCCAATCCCTCGACGTAGGGCGCTCTTTGACTCAAGCAGGAACAGAGCCTCGTCATCGGCTGCGATCAATCCCACGTAATTATCCGCGGGCGTAGGCACTGCCTGCATCCGATGCCCAATGTCTTCTAGGTCTATTTGAATGCTGCTCACCTCCGGGCGGATTGGATTTTGTGCGTCGTTCTGAGGCCGCGCGTCCTCGTCTCCTTTGGCGGCGGGAAGGAGCGCAGGCGCGTCTTTTTGAAGGGCAATGACATAGACGTTGCGCGTTCCCGGCCTGGTCGTGTCTGTGCTGGCAGTAAAGTAGAGGCGTTTGCCATCCGGGGCGAACGCAGGGCACGCCGCGTCGTGCAATCCATCCGTGATCTGCACACGCTGCCTGGTGGGGAGTGAGTAGAGAAAGATGACCCCGAAGCCGTTTTTCAGGCGCTTCGCATAAGCCAGCCACTGACTATCGGGCGACCAGGCCGGCGAGAGGTCGGAGAGAGGAACGTTCGTATCCACTTTCACCGGCGTTTTTGTCCTGAGATCCACGTACCAGACGTTCCGCCGCTTGTCGGCGTAGGCGATCTTGGTTCCATCGGGCGACCAGCGGGGCGAGTAGTAGAAAGAAGGCGGCGTTCCGAAATCGATCTTCTCTACAGTGCCTCTCCCCTCTGCTGAGCGCAAATGAAGCCCATACTCTCCGGACTCATCCGAAAAGTAGGCGAGGGTCTTCCCGTCCGGCGACCACGCCGGGGAGCGTTCCATCACGCCCGGAGATTCGGTTATGTTGCGCGCCTTTCCCGATGCGGCGTCCAGCGTCAGTATTTCGCCGTGCGCTTCAAAGGCGGCGCACTCCCCGGAGGGCGAGAGGCGCGTAGTATGGCCGGAAAATCCGCATGAATCTGTACCTTCACCTCGCGCGTTTTGCCGAAAGCCAGGTCATAAAGATGAAGTGAACCGCACTGCTCATAGGCGGTTGCGCCGGGGCCAGCCGAAGCGGAAGCGACGTCCAGTCCGTGATTGGTGAGGACCTGCCGCACACGCCGCGTCGTCACGTCGTAAGCGAAAAGCGTCGTCGGCCCGTTCCGGTCGGAAAGGAAGTAGATTGTAGAGCCGATCCACATCGGATTGAAATCGGTGGAGTTATGGCGTGGAATCTCAATGATATGGCTGTCGGACAGGCGCGCGATCCAAATCGGCGTCGTCCGACCACCTCGATTTGGAGCTCTTCCACCAGATGGCCGATCAATCGGTCTATGGTCGCCAGCGCCATCTCTTCTTTGCTTCTGAAATAGGCATAGAGGGTTCCCTTTGCCATCCCGGCTTCGCGCGCCACGCCGTCCACCGTCATCTTCTGATAGCCATAACGGGCCAGAAGACGCTCTACGGCATCGAGAATGGGGTGCGTATATCTTTCGTATGAGATCGAACAGACATCATACCTCCTGAACTATTATACTGGTTTAGCCTATTAGTCTGTTTATCAAGGCGCGCAAGAAGGTACGAGGTTTCGCCCTTTTTCCGAATTCCCCTGGGAAAACAAAGGCCGTTCCGTCGAAACAGAGGAAAACAAAAAGCCGCTCGGTCTAAGCGACCGAGCGGTCTAAGTGGGAATTCTAATGATATAATGAGGCGTTTCTCGCTCTGCTGTCAGGAAAATAACTTCGCCTCACCGCAAAGCGGCGCCTTCAGCGCCGTCCGCTGCAATCGGTTGTCAGGCGCACCTCTTCATAATCAGCCCTCTATGCGCGGGGCGCACCACCGCGCATGAAACGCCTCTCCCCTCTCCTTGCGAAGGAGAGGGGCCGGGGGTAAGGCCTATCTTCACCTCAGGCAGGCTTGATATTCTGGTTCATCCTGAAGAAGTTAGCCGGGTCATACGTGCGCTTCACCTGGGCGAGGCGCTCGTAGTTGGGACCGTAGGCAGCGCGCACGCGCTCGCCCTCGTCGGCGGTCATGAAGTTAACGTAGACGCCACCGCTGGCGAACGGCGCGGAGGCGTTGAAAAAGCCGCGCGCCCAGCCGATGCAGCGCTCGTCGTCGGCCTGGTCCTCCCATCGGCCATGAACGTTCATAACGAATAAGGCGTCACGATGCGCGTACGCCGTGGAATCGGGCGACGGGCGTGTTGTAGCGCCGCCGAGGGCGCCGAGGAAGATCTCGCATTGAGGCGACGGCAACTTCTCGACGTACTCGACGACGATGTCGAACAGCCCGTCATTGAGCGCCGAGAAGTTGTGGGACTTCCAGTAGTTGCGCGCGCCCGGAGTAAGCAGCGGGTCAAAGGCCTGCTGCCAGGCGGTGTACGGCATAACCCCAACGTGCTCGCCTACCGGGTGGCCGAATTTGCTCAGCGGTTCGATGAGCGGCTTGCCTTGATCCGGATTCCCCGTGTAGATCAGCGCCAGCGCCAGAATCTCCTTACCGTGGACCTCCTCAGGAAGGAACGGCAGGGGCGGCGCTTTGCGCAGGACGATCCAGACCGAGAGCTCGTCCGGCGCCTCCGCGAGGAACGCCCGGTACTGTTGCAGCACCGACTTCGCCTCCGAGATCGGGTAGACGATCAGGCCACTCAGCACGTCGGGGCCGACAGGGTGGAGTCGAAACTCAAAGTGGGTCACGACGCCGAAGTTGCCGCTGCCGCCTCGGAGGGCCCAGAAGAGATCGGGGTGCTCGGTGGCGCTGGCGCGCACCACTTCGCCAGCCGCGGTCACGACCTCGGCGGACTCAAGGTTGTCAATGGTCATGCCGTACTTGCGGCTGAGCCATCCGAAGCCGCCGCCGAGCGTCAGGCCGGCAATGCCGGTAGTGGAGTTGATGCCGACCGGCGTAGCGAGGCCGTGGGCCTGGGTGGCAGCGTCGAGGTCCGCAAGCGTGGCGCCCCCCTCGATGATGACACGGCGCGTGTCGGCGTCAACCCGCGCAGCCTTCATCTGCGAGAGATCGATCACGATGCCGCCGTCGCACAGCGCATTGCCTGCGATGTTGTGCCCGCCGCCGCGGACGGCGACCAGTAGGCTGTTGTCCCTTGCGAAGTTCACCGCACGCACGACGTCCGGCGTTGTGGCGCAGCGGACGATAAGCGCGGGGCGCTTGTCGATCATCGCGTTCCAGATCACCCGCGCCGAATCGTAACCATCATCTTCGGCGCGGAGCACCTGGCCGCCTATCTGCGCGGCGAAATGCTCGATTTCCGCCGAAGGCAGCAGGATAGTTCTGCCGGAAAGCGTCCTCAACTCTGTAGCGTTCATCTCAGTTCTCCCATTGGAAAGGTTGTTGTCATAATAACATCGAATGGGTATACTCATCCAGTACAATATTTGTACCGAATAGACCCCGCCAGGATCTAGCGGAAGGAAGAGACGATGGCCAGGAGAGTAAGCTACGGGCAGTTCTGCCCCGTTGCCAAAGCGTGCGAGGTGTTTGCCGAACGGTGGACTCCGCTCATTCTGCGTGAGATGCTCATGGGCAGCAGCCGCTTCAGCGACATCCACCGTGGCGTGCCCCTGATGTCGCGAAGCCTGCTTTCAAAGCGCTTGCAGGAGCTCGAGCGAGCGGGAGTGATCGCGCGCGCCGCCTCCGGCAGCGGCTACGATGAATACCGCCTGACGCCCGCGGGAGAAGAGCTGCGGCCCATCGTCGTGCAGTTGGGGAATTGGGGAAAGCAGTGGACGAAAAGTACGATGGACCCGGGCGATCTGGACGTCGGGCTCCTGATGTGGGACATGCGGCGGCGTATAGACTACCACCAATTGCCGGAAGAGCGGGTCGTGGTCTATTTTCAGTACCACGACGCGCCCGTGAGCCGACGACACTGGTGGCTCGTGCTCAATCACGACGAAGCCGATCTGTGCCTGGTCGATCCCGGCATCGAGCCCGACCTGTATGTGACAACCGACGTGCGCACCATGACCGGCATCTGGATGGGCGACCTTTCGTATGGATCCGCCCTCCAAACGCAAGCCCTCAAGATAGAAGGCCCGCAAGGGTTGCGTAACCGCCTGCCCTCCTGGCTGCGGCTCAGCGTCTTTGCCGACGTAGAACGCCGCGTGGGCTAACGGGACGGGTTGGCCGGTGACGATAGATTAAATCGGTAATCGGCGCACCAGGCGCGTAGAATGCACCCCCCCGGCTCAAATAGTGGTTGATGGCGCCGTTTTGCGCCGCCGCAGGAAGCCGATCAAGAAAATAATGCCGAGGCCGAGCACAGCCGGCACGGACGGTTCGGGCATAGGGGCGACGAGCGGATTGAGCAGTTTGCTCGAAGCGATGACCGGGCCGCCGAATACGCCGAATGCCAGCAGGCCGTTGGGGTCGAGCCTGCCAATCGTAAAGGGCGGATCGGCGCTCTCATCCACGACCGCACCTTGCAGGAAGGCTGCCGAATCGAAGCATCCAGAACCGTGCCGTCGGGCAGGACAATGAAGGTCCGGTTTGGAGTTTCTATCGCAGTGCAGGCGTCAACATTGGCTCGAACTTCCTGCCCGATCAGAGTAGCTAACTCAAGTTGCTACCTTGCCTCTTCGAGAAGGCAAACGGTGATGCAAAAGCCGGTTTCCAGAGCGATTCTCTCTCAAACGTGTTCCTAGGTAGCAACTTGGGTTAGCTAGCGAATGAGAGCGACTCTACACCATCAAGGTGTAGAGGTCTGCTGCGGCTTATGCAGCTTGAAAAGCTGAAAGTCGTTGCCGCGCACCTGCGGCCATCGCAATGTCTTGATATGACCATCCACAAAGGCGTAGTTCCCCTGCTCAAAGTGGCCTCGTGTATTTTGAAAAATTTCTATCGCCCGAAAAACGGACGCCTGCTGCGCTTGTCGTCGCAGTGCCCCAACCCGCAGCGTCGCCGAATCAGGCACTCACCAAGCCCATAACGAATGACAATGCGCGTTCTAAAGAGGGAGTTTCCGGGATCAGCAAGATAAAGAGTCAGGTGAGTCTTCTAACGTTTTAGCTACTCCGGAAGGTGAGTAGGCGAGGCCGCCATGCCCTCCCGAATATCCCCTTCGATGGAACCTTCCCGTATCATGGCCGCGCCCTCAGCGAAATTGAGAAAACCCAAAGTGAATGCACTCGCACAGGTGCGCCTGGAAAGTAGGAACCTGCATGAACGATCTCTTCTACAAGCCTGCGGATGCCTGGGCCGCCGACTTTATTCCCTTCTACTGGAATGGCGAGTACCGTCTGTTCTACCTGCTCGACTGGCGCGACCATGAGCGGCACGGCGAGGGGACGCCCTGGTACCAGATCAGCACGCGAGACTTTGTTCACTTCACCGAACACGGCCAGATGCTGCCGCGCGGCACGCAAGAGCAGCAGGACCTCTACGTGTTCACCGGCTCCGTGATCGAGGCCAACGGACAGTTCCATATCTTCTACACGGGCCACAACCCGCACTTTCGCAAGGCGGGCCGACCGGAGCAGGCCGTCATGCACGCCGTCAGCGACGACCTGCTGCACTGGCGCAAAGTCCCGGAAGATTCCTTTTGCGCGCCGACCGCCCGCTTTGAGCCGCACGACTGGCGTGACCCCTTCGTCTTCTGGAACGAGGAGGCGGGAGAGTGGTGGATGCTGCTGGCAGCCCGCCTTCAGACTGGCCCTTCGCGGCGGCGCGGATGCACGGCCCTCTGCGCCTCTCAGGACCTCAAGACCTGGGAAATGCGCGAGCCGTTCTGGTCGCCGGGCCTCTACTTTACGCACGAGTGCCCGGACCTCTTTCAGATGGGCGGCTGGTGGTATCTGGTCTTCTCCGAATTCAGCGACCGTTGCGTAACGCGCTGGCGCAAGAGCCGTTCCCTGCAAGGCCCCTGGACGGCCCCGGAGAACGACACCTTCGACGGACGCGCCTTCTATGCGGCCAAGACCGCCTCGGATGGTTGGCGGCGCTTCGTCTTCGGCTGGAACCCGACCCGCGAGGGCGAGAAGGACTATCGGCCCTGGCAGTGGGGCGGGAACCTGGTCGTGCATGAGATCGTGCAGGAGGCGAACGGCGATCTCTCCGTGCGCGCGCCAGCGAGCGTAGAAGCCGCCTTTTGTCGAGAGACGCCTTGCCGATTCCAGCCCAGAATCGGCCCTTGCGAGATCGAAGGGAATCACATCCAACTCATCGCGCCAGGCTCCTTCGCCTGCGCCTCCGCCGGACCGCTGCCGGAACGGTGCCGAATCGAGACGACCGTTACGTTCGCGCCCAACACGCGCGGCGGCGGCCTGATGCTGCGCGCCGATGACGACCTGGAAGCGGCCTATTATGTCCGATTAGAGCCGGGTCGAAACCGCCTGGTCTTCGATTCCTGGCCCCGCCCCGGCGACCTGCCGTTCATGGTGGAGTTGGAGAGGCCCCTAGCCCTTGCGCCCCGCAAGCCGGTGGAACTGAAGGTCTTTGTGGAGGGAACGGTGTGCGAGGTTTACGCCGACGACCGCATCGCCCTGAGCGCGCGGATGTATAACCTGCCGCAAGGCGATTGGGGCGTCTTCGTCAGTGAGGGCGCGGCGGACTTCCGACCGGTGACACTTTACGTAACGCAAGAAGAACGTCAGGAATAGAGTGTTCGAGCATGAACGCAAGCCGTGGCGAACCAGGCGCTGCGCGCCGTTCGTAAATCTGACCTTTCTGTGATCCCCTTTTGCAATCCCAGCGGCTATCCGGTACAATAGACTGCCATGTCAGAAATTGTACTGAAAAATCTCAACGCCCTGCTCGTCTCCGGGGTAGAGGCGGGCAGCCCGGCGGAGCGGGCCGGAGTGCGCCCCGGCGACCTGCTGCGCCAGATCAACGGCAGGCCCATCCTCGACATCCTGGACTACCGTTTCTATGCCGCCGAGTCGCGCCTGAGCCTGGTCCTGGAGCGCGACGGGCAGCCGCTTACCGCGCGGATACGCAAGGGCGAGGACGAGGACGCCGGCCTTGCGTTTGAGTTTGACCTGGGCGATAAGGTCCACACCTGCAAAAACAAGTGCGTCTTCTGCTTTATTCACCAGATGCCCAAAAAGATGCGGAAGTCGCTCTACCTCATGGACGACGATTTCCGCCTCTCCTTCATGCACGGCAACTACGTCACGCTGACCAATCTCACGCCGGAGGAGTGGGCGCGCATCAAGGAACAGAAGCTTTCGCCGCTCTACGTCTCCGTCCACGCCACCGACCCGGAATTGCGCGGCAAACTGCTGGGCCGCAAAGAGCCGACGCCCATCCTGCCGCAGATACGCGAATTGGCCTCCGAGCGCATTGATGTCCATGCCCAGATCGTGCTCTGCCCCGGCCTCAACGACGGCGCTGCGCTCGATCAGACCCTGGACGAACTGGCGGCGGAGCACCGCAGCGTGACGGGCAAGCGCGCGGGCGTGCCGTCGGTGGCGATTGTGCCGGTGGGCCTGACGCGCTTCCGCGAGCGGCTGCCCAGGCTGGCGCATGTGGAACGCGATTACGCCCGCGCGATGATCGCGCACATCAAGCGGCGAACGCGGGAGTTCCAGCGGCGGCTTGGCACGCATTTTGCCTGGCTGGGGGATGAATGGTACTTCCTGGCCGAGCAGCCCGTTCCCGGCAGAGCTTACTATGAGGAGTTCCCGCAACTGGAGGACGGCATCGGGACGGTGCGGCTGTTCCTGGAAGGGATGAAGCAGGTTTCCCGGCGGCTGCCGGAGCGCGCGCCGGCTCCCGTCGCGGCCACGCTGGTCACGGCGGAGATGCCCGCGCCGGTGATCCAGGCTTACGCCGACCGCCTGAACCGGATCGCGGGCGTGGATGTCAACGTGTGCGTGGTGAAAAACCATTTCTTCGGCGGCGATATTCACATTGCGGGCCTGCTCACGGCAACCGACATCCTGGCCCAGCTGAAAGCCTTCCCGGACTGCAAGCCAACTGTCTATCTGCCGAAAATCTGCCTGCGGGACGAATCCCTCTTCCTGGACGATAGGACGCTGGAGGAGGCGCGGGCCGAGTCGGGCCTGGACCTGCGGGCTGTCGGCAACACGCCGCGCGATCTGGCGGAAGCCCTCGGGCTGATCCGTCCCACGCGCACGCATTCCTCGCTGCCCGGCTGGGTCATGGAAGCCAGCCGGGTAGAGTAGAGAGCACGCTTCCCCGGTGAGCGGCGCGTAATGCGTGGGCCGCGTGGTTATCATCAGGCCGGCCTGGCGGAGTAAAGGAGCGCACGGGATGTCCGAGAGGATGGCCCCATCGGTCGGGGAGTCGCAAACGATGCCTTTGGCAAAGCCGCGCCGCGCCGCCTCCAGAGCGCGGACACAGCCGCAGCCGGTCAGCGCGCCGACGGAGCTCTTCTTTAACCGGGAGCTAAGCTGGCTGGAGTTCAACGCGCGCGTGCTGGAAGAGGCCCAGAACCCGGCCCACCCGCTGCTCGAACGCCTGAAGTTCCTGGCCATCTTCAGCAACAACCTCGACGAGTTCTTCATGATCCATGTGCCGGGGATGCGCGAGCGCGCCGACGAGGAGACAGAACGCCCACCCGCCGAGCGGGCGATTGCCGCCCGGCTGCGCGCCATCCAGGCCAAGCTGGAGCCGATGCTCGACGCGCAGTTCTGCTGCCTGCAGGAGCTCCTGCCTCAACTGGCACGGCGCGGCATTCGGCTCCTGCGCTATGACGACCTCAATCCCGTGCAAAAGGAGCGGCTGCGCCTCTATTTCGAAAACGAGGTCTTTCCGGTGCTGACGCCGCTGGCAGTAGACCCCGGACACCCCTTCCCCTATATCTCCAACCTCAGCCTGAGCCTGGCCGTCGTGGTACATGACCCGCGCACCGGGCAGGATCGCTTCGCCCGCGTCAAAGTCCCGACGCGGCCCGTGCTGCCGCGCCTGGTGCCGGTCGTGGGAGAGAAATGGCAGTTCGTGCTGCTGGAGGAGATCATCACCGCGCATATCGGGCGGCTGTTTGCCGGCATGGAGGTGCGCGCCTGCTATCCCTTCCGAGTCACCCGCAACGCCGACCTGGAGCTGCAAGAGGAGGCTGCCGCCGACCTGCTGGAACTCATCGAGGAGGAGCTTTCCAAGCGGCGCTTCGGGGAGTTGGTGCGTCTGGAGCTGGCCCGCGCCATGCCGGAGGAGATACGCCGCACCCTGATCACTGAGCTCCAGGCGACGGAGGAGGAGGTCTATCTGGTGGATGGCCCGCTCAACCTGGCCGACTTCTTCCCTCTGACCAGTATAGACATCCCGGAACTGCGCGACCCGCCGTTCGTTCCGGCCATCCCGCCGTCGCTGCGCAGCGGCATGGACCTGTTTGCGGCGATCCGGCAGGGCGATATCCTGCTGCATCATCCGTACCAGTCGTTCGGGTGCGTCACCGACTTCCTGCGCCGCGCCGCCGAGGACCCGCAGGTGCTGACCATCAAGCACACGCTCTACCGCACCAGCGGCGACTCGCCTATTTTGCAGGCGTTGATTGATGCAGCGGACAACGGCAAGCAGGTCGCCTGCGTCGTCGAATTAAAAGCCCGCTTTGACGAGGCCAACAATATTACCTGGGCCAAGCAGTTGGAAAAGTCCGGTGTCCACGTCGTCTACGGCCTGCTCGGCCTCAAGACCCACTGCAAGATTACCCTGGTCGTGCGGCGCGAGGAGGACGGCCTGCGCCGCTATGTCCACATCGGCACCGGCAACTACAATCCGAAGACCGCCGCCGTCTACACCGACCTCGGCCTGTTGACCTGCCATCCCGACTTCGGCGCCGACGCCACCGACCTCTTCAACTTCCTCACCGGCTACTCTCGGCAGGATCAGTACCGCAAGTTCCTCGTCGCCCCGGTGACGCTGCGCTCGCGCCTTCAGTCTATGATCGAGCGCGAAACCGCAAAGCACACCGACGACAATCCGGGTCGCATCCTCGCGAAGATGAACTCGCTGGTGGACCCAGCCCTTATTAAGGCGCTCTATGCTGCTTCACAAAAAGGGGTACAGATAGACCTGATCGTGCGGGGAATGTGCTGTCTGCGTCCGGGCGTGCCGGGCCTGTCGGAGAATATCCGGGTTGTAAGCATCGTGGGCCGCTTCCTGGAGCACAGCCGCATCTTCTACTTCCGCAACGGCGGCGAGGATGAGGTTTATATGGGCAGCGCGGACTGGATGCCCCGCAACCTTGACCGCAGGGTAGAGGTCGTCATCCCCGTCGAAGACCCCGCTCTGCGCCGCACGCTGCGCGACGAGGTGCTGCCCGTGCTGCTCCAGGATAACTGCCAGGCGTGGGAATTGCAGCCGGACGGCAGCTATCTGCGCCGCCATCCGCTGCCCGGAGAGCCGCGCTTTAGCGCGCAGGCCGCGCTCCTGGAAGCTCTTTCCGCCTGATTCTTGCTCCTAGCCCTCACCCCCGGCCCCTCTCCCACGCTGCGGGAGAGGGGAGAGGCCCCCACCCCTATCCCCTCCCCTGTTCTTGGGAGAGAGGATGGGGATGAGGGTAGAGCAAGGCTTCTCTCACTCGTGTTTGACCTGACCCTCTCGTCCCCTTCCCTGATCGCTCACTCCTCGCCAGAGCGGGCGCCTGTCTGGTTGTTTTTTTCAACTTGACGGCACGCTTACCCTCACCTTATACTCCCCACGATAAGGGCGATGTATTTTTTTATGTTTTTTGCAGGAAACCGCGAATAGCTGCAAAAAGTACGTGAAAGCCCGTATTGACCGGACGAACAGGAGGCTTTAAAATCTCCGCAAGCCTGTTCTGCCGAATACTTTCAGGGGAGTACTGAGGATGCAGCAGAAGCGACGCTCCATGCACAAACAGGCAGACTACGATCCCGGCCCGTCTTTTTCGACCGGCCCGCCCCCAAAGTTTGGGGATGATGGCGATGCGTCCTTGTTGACAACCTTGCAGCGGGCGGCGGAGGCGTTAGCCGCGCCGCGCTGTCCCGCCGACCCGAACCGTCCGATAGCCATTCCTGCCGAGCCGGAAGGGATCACGGGCATGGAGGCTCCGGACGACTATCAGAGGCTGGTTCAGGTTCTCTGCCAGATTCAGGCGCTCATGGGCACGGAAGAGAAGTTTGCGGCGCAGTCCTCCGCGCTCTTTGAGGCGTGCAGCCAGGGTATCGGACTGCACTTCTTGCTGTGCAGCCTGCTACCCCCGCGCAAGACGCCGCGCGTACTCGGAGAGGACGGCAAGCCGCTGCTCTCGAAGCGCGAGATCGAGGTGCTGCGCGAAGCGGGCAAAGGCTACCCGTATCCATTGATTGCCGACATCCTCAATATGGCGCCGCGCACGGTAGAGACGCACTTCCAGCATATCTATCGCAAATTGGGAAGGCGTACTCCGCTTCATGCGGTGGTGCGCGCGGCGGAGTTAGGCTACCTGGAGAAAGAGGCAGTTCAGCTCCTGGAGTTTGGGACGGTGGATTCTGGCCGCAATTTTACCCGCTTTGATACCCTCTGTCATCATGGCGGGGACATTGACCGCGCGCTGGAGGCGGTCGGGCTGCGGCCCCTGGTGGAGTTCGGCCTGCTGCTGCTGAGCATCAGCAGCCTGGCGGCCCGGTATATTTCCAGCTACGAGCAGATTTACCAGAAGCAAGGTATTGTCTGCGCTCTGGATCGCTCTGGAAACGTCGTGCGCTGCTTCGGGCAGGAGCAGATGGGGATCGCGCGCTGTATCGTCATTGCGCCGCCCCATGCCGCTGAGGCTGGCTTTACGCCGGGGAACCTGTTCATCGCCCATGACTACGTGCCCCAGCGCGCGCTGAACCGGGGCGCTATCGCCGAGTTTACCCCGCAGGGGCAGTTCGTGCGCGCTTTCTGCGGTGGGCCGGAGATCAATACCCGCCTGATCGGTCCCTTGAACCTCGCCTTTGCTGCCGACGGGGCTTTGCTGGCGACATCCGGCATATTGACTGACGCGATCCTGCGGTTTGACCAGGGCGGCAGGCGCGTGCGGCGCTGGATCGAAGGTGTGCATAACGATGTAGGCGTCGGCAGCACCGGGCAAATCTATACGATACGGCCTGAGACGGACAAATCTACTATAGCGATCTACACCCCGAACGGGAGTTACCTGGGCCGTCTCGGCCCCGTGCATAAATACGAGTTATACAAGCTCGCCATCCATTCCTGCGGGCATGTCTACGTCTCGCGTAATGCTAAGGGCCGATGCGAGGTCCATGTTTACGATCCGAAGGGCGATAAACTGGATTCCTGGTATCCGGGCGGTCTTAATGATGGGCGGCTTGCGCTGGATGAGTGGGATCGGCTCTATGTCTGCTGCTCCGAGAGCCAGGACCTCAAAATCCTCGCCCCCGATGGCACGGTGGAACGGCGGTTTGACCTGCGCGGGAGGCTGAAACCCTGGGCGGTTGCCCCCGGTCCGAACGGCCAGATTTACGTCTGCGGCAAAGCCCTATGATCCGCTGCCTGACGTTGCATCCGGTTAATCCGTTCATTTTCATGCTACTCTCGGAATGGCAGCTAAACCGGGGTGCAGTGCGGTTTGCGGCGTCTGCGCCAACACCACAGGAAAGGAGGATGGCGTCGGTTCCAGTACTCTGTAGCCGGCTTCGACGGCAAACCGATGCGAACGGCTCAACCCAGATAGCAAAGCCTCTTTGCTGCCGAAATGAGCCATGGGCAAAGTTTATGGCAGTCGAAACCAGTTTAAAAGGAGACATTCATGCACACCCGTAGTAAGTTCTCAATAATTGGTATGATGGTCGCGGCCCTTGCGATGGGAGCCGCTTCCCTCAAAGCGCAACAGATTACTCCCGGTTTCACCTTTTCGGTCGCCAGTGCCGAGGCTGATCAGAGTGTAGGCACCCATTTCCACTCAAGCACTGGAGGCGACTTTGGCAATCCCTCAGGAAAAGCCGAGGTTGGCAATTTCTTCGACGAAGAGGTGCGCGGCCTTTCGGAATACAACCTGGCCGGCCTTTCCTCCGGGTCGGCGTTCATCAACATCAAAGTCTTAAGCTTGGCGGGCTTTTTACCGGCGCCAATGACTTTCCGTTTACCGGAAACATAGACGTTTTTGCCTACCAGGGCAACAATGCAGAGGACATTTCGGATTACGAAGCGCCAACTATCGGCCAGATCGGCGCCTTTAACACGGGCGGCCTTGCCGTAGGCGATACCATCAGCTTCGATGCCACTTCTTTGTTCAACTCCGCCCTGGCGAACGGCCTTCCCTCGTTGGGCATTCGCCTTCAGTTAGCGCCGGGAACCGATACCGGAGGAGGCGCGCTGACATTCGACAACATTACGCTTACCAGCACGCCAACCGGTACACTTCCGCCTCCAACCAACGTTCCTGAAGCGGGTAACCTGGCTCTTCTCGTCAGCATGAGCGTGATAGGCATGGGCTTCCTTCGCAGGCGCGCTCGCGTGTAGTGCCTCTTCACGGTAAGTAGACCATCCGAAAGCCTCGCGCGCTGTGCCCGCAACGGCACAGCGCGCACGACGCCCGAACGTCGCATGACGATGCCGTTGTTAAGGCCAGCTGACGCGACGGAGCCTCTAACGCCTGGTTCATCTCGTACGACCGCTCCTTCGAATGCAGTTCTTGAGCCTGATGGTCCTTACCTTCCTCGCAGGGATGGTTGTTCCGATCATGGTCATGCATGGGTACAGACAAAGCAGGAAAGCTACAGGCGCATCAGGCGGTGCGAACGCGCTCCTCCGTGTGGCCGTCGGTATAGCCGACAACGACGCGCGAGGCCAATCCGACGAAGAGGCCGACCTCCACGACACCCACCACCTGCTTTAGCTGCCGCTCCAGCGCCGGAACGTCCTCGATGCGTCCCAGGTGAAGGTCCAGAATATAGAAGCCGTCGTCGGTGACAAAGGGCGCGTTGCTATCCGCCGCCTGGCGCAGCGTGATCGCGCCACCGAACCGCTCCAGGCGGCGGCGCGTGGTCTCCCATCCAAACGGCACGACGGCCACCGGGAGCGGAAACGCGCCCAGCGCCGGCTTGAGCTTGCTGTCGTCACAGATGATGATAAGCTCGCGGCTGGCGCAGGCGACGATCTTCTCCCGCACCAGCGCGCCGCCGCCTCCCTTGATCAGATGCAGCGCCGGGTCCACCTCATCGGCGCCGTCAATGGTCAGGTCAATCGCGTCCACGCCCACCAGGTCGATCAGCGGGATGCCCAGTTCCTCGGCGAGACGGCGGGATCGGCCCGACGTGGGCACGCCGCGCACTTCCAGCCCCTCCTTCCGGATGCGCTCGCCAAGAAACCGGATAGCGTGGGCCGCCGTCGAGCCGGAACCCAGCCCCAGTATCATCCCATTCTGAACATACGCAACGGCCTTGCGCGCCGCCACTGCTTTTGCGTCCAACCGCCGCTCCTCTCCATGTTCCCGATCCTATCTGTCCGCCCACTGCTGCTGTATTATACCTCCCACCGCCAGAACGCGGCCATGCCGCCAGTGCGGGCCGGTCCGAGGCGTGCCGTCTGCTCTTGATTTTCGGCGCAAAAGGAAAAAGAAAAAGGCGCAGGAGAGACCGAAGGAGATTTCCCTTCCTTTTTTGCTAAAAAACGCCGCGTTTTGCGTGGTTTCCGGAGCAGGAATCGCAAACGAACAGCCGAATTATAGCCCGACCCAAATCTGTTGCTATTCCCACCAGGCCAGGAGCGTTTCCGCTCTCCGCAGACGCCGCGCCGCCGACCGGAACCGGTCGCCTCCCCGGCCAGGGTAAAGGAGCCTTCGCTATGACCCAACGGTTGTTCTGTCGCGTTGTCTGGATCGTCTCCGCCCTGGTGCTTGCGGGCCTGACGGCCACGTTTGCGCGCCAGCCCCTCGCCATCCCGGTCCCCGCGCCGATGGTCCCTTACTCCGCGGAGGATAAGTCCCTCACCCTTCAGCATCCCGGCAACTGGAAGCCGCACCAGTGGGCTTCTCATGGGGTGGATTCGGGAGTTCGCTTCGACCCCAACAGCAATACCCGGATCATCATCTCCGTCGACCTGCAAGGCTCCCTCTTTGCCGACATCGCCAAGGCCCAAAACGATCAGCTTAGCTCCCTGCCCGGCATCGGAGAAGTGCTGGCGAAAAAGCAGAAGTCGCCGCTGGAGACCGTCCACGCGATGCAGGCCAAAGAGCTCAAGCGCGAGTATGCAGATTACCAGGAGGGAGAGACAAAGCACGGGCAGGTGGCCGGCTACGAGGCGCTGATGACCCCCTTCACCTTTAAGAAGCACGGCCTGTTCGGCGATCAGGAGATGGCCGGCAAGCGCGTCTCGGTCCTGGCTGGCGACCGCCGCCTGACTATTGTTTACACGTGCCTGAAAGAGATGCGCGCTGCGTTCGCCCTCACTTTCGAGGAAATGATCCAGAGCCTTCAATTGGGACAAGGACAATAGGAACATCAAAATGCAGTGTCCATTCTGTAGCCGGGCCAGCAGGCGAACCGATTGGTGTGAATGGTGCCGCAAGCCGCTGACCTCACCCCAACCCCCGCAAAACGTGGGTCCGCAGGCGCTCAGCCAATCCCCGATTCCGATGCCGCCTGCCGTTGCCCCAACGGCAGGCTATACGCCGACGCCGCCCGCCGTCAATATGTATCAGGCGGCGCAGCCAACCGTCGGTATGCCGCCCGCAGCGCCTGCCTCCGGTACTCAATATCGCACGACCCTCAGCGGCGAGGTGTTAGAAGTGCCCGAGACCACCGCCGCGATGCCTCCCATGCCGGGCCATATGCCTCCCGGTATGCCCCCTGCGCCGGGAGCGCGCCTGGGCGTCGGCACCAGCGCCAGCACGTACCTGCCGCCCAGCGCGATCTCAGCGCAAATGCTCAAGGAGCAGCTGCGCGACCAGGGGCCTTCCCTGGGAGAGGGCTGGGAGAAATGCCTGGCGATGGCCCTGCCGCTGCTGGTGGTGTCCATGCTGCTCGTCCACTTCGTTCCGAGCGCGATCTTCTAGGTCATCTTCGCCGATCTATTCTTGATTAGCCTGATGATGGGCGGCACCGGCGCCATGCCCGCCTATGAGGATGCCATTGCGGATTGCTCGGTGACTCTGCTGGTGACGTTTTTCTTCGGGCCGCTCATCGGCCTGGTGGTCTATACGATAGTCGGGATGATCCGGCAGGAGTGCAACTCCGCACTGCTCACCCTGCTCGGCCTGACCATAGCGCTGCCCCGCTTCTTGGGCATCGCCTTCGCCAGCAGCGCCGATACATTCGGGCTGTTTGCCCTCTACGGCCTGTTTACCTTTGTCTCGTTCTTTGCCGTCTGCGTCAGCTTCGCCGGCTGGTTTTTGAGCAGCTTCTTCCGTCCCATCAACGAGTAGAAGCGAATTAGGGAAGGGGGCCGGGGGTTAGGTGTAACCGAAGGGAAGGAAAAATGAAAGCGGTCTGCTGGTATGGCAAGCATGAGGTGCGGGTGGAGAACGTGCCCGATCCGAAAATCCTTAACCCGCGCGACGCCATCATTAAGATTACTACTACGGCGATCTGTGGCTCGGATCTGCATCTCTACGACGGGATCATCCCCACGATGCAGGAGGGAGACATCCTGGGGCATGAGTTCATGGGAGAGGTTGTGGAGGTCGGCAGCGAGGTTGCCAATATCCGACCTGGCGACCGCGTGGTCATTCCCTTCACCATCGCCTGCGGCCGCTGCTTCTTCTGTCAGCGTGAGCTGTGGTCGCTTTGTGACAACTCCAATCCCAACGCAGTCCTGGCGGCCAAGCTCTACGGCCACTCGCCCTCCGGGCTGTTCGGCTACTCGCATCTGCTGGGCGGGTATGCGGGCGGCCAGGCCGAGTACGTGCGTGTGCCGTTTGCCGATGTGGGCGCCTTCAAGGTGCCCGAGAGCCTGACCGATGAGCAGGTCGTCTTCCTGACGGATATCTTCCCGACAGGCTACCAGGCGGCGGAGAACTGCAACATCCAGCCGGGAGATATGGTGGCGGTCTGGGGCTGCGGCCCGGTCGGCCAATTTGCCATCAAAAGCGCCTTCCTGCTGGGCGCCGAGCGCGTCCTCGCCATTGACAACATCCCCGAACGCCTGCACCTGGCCCAGAGCCAGAGCGGCGCCGAACCGGTCAACTTTGCGGAGGTGGATCTGCTGGAGGCGGTAACGGAGATGACGGGTGGGCGCGGCCCGGATGCCTGTATTGATGCGGTGGGCCTGGAGGCGCATGGCACCAGCCCCGGCGAGCTCTACGACTGGACCAAGCAGGCGCTGCGACTAACAACGGATCGCCCGAACGCGCTGCGCCAGGCCATGCAGGTCTGCCGCAAGGGCGGCACCGTCTCCATTCCCGGCGTCTATGGCGGGTTCCTGGACAAGCTCCCGTTCGGCGCGGCGCTCGCCAAAGGGCTGACGTTTAAGATGGGCCAGACACACGTGCATAAATACGTGCCGCTCCTGATGCAGCGGATCGAGCGCGGAGAGATAGATCCGACGTTTCTCATCACCCACCGCCTGCCCCTCGACGATGCGCCCCGCGCCTACGAGATCTTCAAGCACAAGCGCGAAGGCTGCATCAAAGTCGTCCTCAAACCCTGACGCCCGCTGCGCCGTGCTGGGCCGTGAGGGAGCCTCCCGCACAGGGACATACCATTCTGGCCCCCACCCCGACTTTATAGCCCTCACCCCCTTCCCCTCTCCCGCAGCGCCGGGAGAGGAGCGACTTGGCTTCTGCTCTCCCTTCTCCCCGCTAGGGAGAAGAGCTGGGGATGAGGGTAGAACAAGGCTTCACCGTTCCCCCTCTCCTGTTCTTGGGAGAGGGGGACAGGGGGTGAGGGCCGCTCCCCTCTCCCTCAGCGTGGATCGCAAGGCGGAGGGGTGTCGCAAGGCGGAGCCGTGTCGCGAGGCGGAGGCAGGGGCCGTAACCCTGCCGACCCTTGCAGTCCGTTGAGCGGCGTCCCTTGCAGTCCGTTGAGCCCCGACCCTGGCAGTAGGGGGGCAGGGGTGAGGGCCATATCCAGACAGAAATAAGGCCCCGAAGTTTCAGAGTGCGAATTGCCGCTCTGGCTGTCGGGGCCTTTTTGGGGCGTGTTTTCGGCCGTTTCTGCGGCTGCCCTCATCGGCCTTTACTTATCGCGCATACGGGGCACGTGCGCGCGCTCGCCGCCTTTGCGGCCGATTGCAGCCATGTGCGCTCGATTCTGGCTCACGGATTCCCCTCCCTTGCGGCCCGCCTGGCGAGCCTCTTCGGGAGTGAACTCGTGCGCCTTTCCCTTGGCGTGGGCTGCTCTGCCGCCCTTGCTGGCAATCTCACGCTGCTTTTCCGCATCCATTGCGGCGAAACCGCGCTCGCTCTTGCCAGAAGTGTTGTCTGCCATTGGTCTCTTCCTTCTCTGTAGACGCTTGCGCGTCTTGGTTTCACTATGACCCCGAAATGGGGCTGCAACCGTTTGCCCGGCTCAAGATGTCCATAGCAGCCTTTCAGGACAGGTACGCATCGGCGTATTACCGGGTCGGTTCGCCGATAGGACGAAGCGGCAAAGCAAAATGTTCCAAAGATGCGGAAGAAGGCGCGGTAAACGCCTTCTTCCACACGCAAACATCGCCCTTCCTCCTGGAGTACGCCCCTACGGAAGAGATCTATTGCGCCTTTTTTAGCACGAGCAGGTCCTCCGCGCTCTGGACCAGACGGTCGTAGTACGCCTTAATCTGGGCATAATCGCCGGGCGGCACCTTGCCGGGACGCTCCTGGGTTGTCTCGGTGATGGTGAGGGTCTTGCCGTCGGCGGATCGGGCAATGGCGCGGTGATACTCGTTGATCGGGCTGACCTCGTTCACGTCGTCCGGGACATCCTCGACGACATAGCCCTCCGGCAGCGTGATGATGGTCGTGCTGCGCGTCAGCGAGGTATCCTCCTCCATAATGGGCCAGACGCGCTGATCCTGGACGTAAGGGTTACGCCGCTCGGCGCCGTTGAGGGGGTTTGCCACCGGCAGGAGCAGCAGCCGACCCGTCTTTTTGGCCCAGTGCGGCGCGAGCGTGGTCATCTTCACCGCAAAGGGGCCGTTCTTGTCGGTGCCATCCGGCAGCGTAAAGTCCTTGACCGTTGCGCCCACGTAGAACCCCTGCGCCAGGCGCTGCATCATCTGCTTGCGCTTGTCCGGAGTGATACTGCGGACGCTCTCGCGCCACTGCTGGCCCGCCGCGCCGCGCCACTCCATCGCGTTCTCGACTTCGGCGCTGCCGTCGGCGTGCAGGGTCACGTGTGTGGTGGCGTCTATGCCGTTCTCCTGCGGCTGGTAGCTCGGAATGGTCTTGAACTCGCCGACGCCATCGCGCACGACCAGCGCCTGCACGCCCCGGTCGTCCTCAGGGATGTCGCCATAGGCGCAGGTTTCAGCGGTCGCATCCAGCCAGACGTCCTTGCCGTTAACCTCGGCCAGGGCGATACAGTGGTCGAAGGCGTTGAGCGAGGGAAGCTGATCGGCGACCGGACGGCGCTCCTCGGCGTGCAGCAGCACCGGATGCGCCTTGATGCCGGCCAGCCCCAGCATGGTGATCAGCAGGGTGGCCTTGTCCTTGCAGTCGCCGTAGAGCTTTTCATGGACTTCGGCGGCGGCGTGCGGCTTGTAGGCGGAGATGCCGAACTCCAGGCCGACGTAGCGGGTACGATTGGCAACCCAGTCGTAGATGGCGCGGGCCTTCTCCTCGTCGGTCTTTTTATCGGCGGTGAGCTGGGCGACGGTGGCGCGGATCGCCTCATTGGGGACGGCCTGTGGCTTTTGCAGGCCCCAGAACCACCGGGCGATGTCCTGCCAGGAACTCAGGGAAGAGACTTCCATCCAGACGCGCACATCCTGGATATTGGGCATCGAAGGCTCGACGGCGATGGGCTTGATGTCGCGCATCTCCCAGGTGTAGGTCTTCGTGCGCGCATCCGGCGAAGTCGCGATGGTCGGCTTAACGCTGTCGTCGTTGTAAGCTTTAAACTTGATGGGCTTATCGGCGGGCACGCGCAGAATGTAGCGACTCAGGCGCACCGGCTCTGCGCTGGAGAAGCCCCAGTACTGCCAGAACTGTCCGGGAATGAGCAGCGGGCGCGTGATGATCTGGTAGGTGTAGTCAATGACGCAGTCGTCCTCGATGGCGGGCATGGAGAAGGTGATTGCCATAGCGTCATCGTACATCAGGTATTCGCTATAGGGCGAGCTGCTGCGGATGTCCTCCGGCTTGACATCTACGACCGTGCCGTCCTTTTTAATGGTGCGGGCATGGAGGACCTTGATGCTCTGGTAGCTGGAGTTGTAGGGCAGATTGACCTCGGCCAGATGGCGGGCGCGCTCGTTGAACAGCTTGTAGGTCTCGCGGTACTCGGCCACGACCGTGCCGTCAGACTGGACGATGACGGTGCCCAGATCGAGCAGGCTGGCGTAGTCGTTGTTGGGCCACTGGCTGGCCTGCGGCGCGGATTTGATCGCCTCGGCCAGCGTGGGATCGATGGCGCTCGATTTGGGCCGGGAGGCAGCCGGCTTAGGTTTGGAAGGCGCGCTTTGCGCGTAGACGGGAGAGGCCAGCACGGCGAACGCCGCCAGCATCAGCGCAATCCAGCCGGGAGCGCAGCGCGCCCATCTCCGGCCCGGATGGGGGCGACCGGATCTCAATTCCAACCTCCTTGCTTGCAGGGAACGGGAGCGTTCGGGTAACGACAGAAGCCGCTAGTGGGCGTTCCAGGCAATGTTTTTGCCATATTATAGCAATAGCAATTTGCAGGCCGGATGGTTCCCAGCGAGGGAAGTTTTTCCCCTAGGCAGATTGCTCACCCTGATTTCCTGAGCGATTCTCTCAGATTCGCGGATAAGGTAGCCGCTTGGGTAATCGCTCCCAACGGTGTGGACGTATCTCCTCAGCAGCAGGCTGCGTGAGATTGATCCACACGGCTGGGAGTGTCTACCGCCGCTTGGGTTAGTAGGCGATGAACTGCTCCAGATACTTCTTGCCGATGAGGAATCCCTCCTCGCGCTCCACGGCGCTGTCCTCATGCTCAATGGAGAGCACGCCATTGTAGCCGTTCTGGCGCAGCGCCGCGAGGTACTCGCCCCACTTCACCTGTCCCAGCCCCGGAATGACGTAGCGCCACCAGCCGCCCGCCTGGTTGCCAATCCAGCGGCGGCGATGCGCCTTGACCTCGGTATCTTTGGCGTGCGTGTGGAAGATGCGGTTGGCAAACTTATCTACCGCCTCGATGTAGTCAATGTCCTGCCAGAGCAGGTGCGACGGGTCAAAGTTGAGGCCGAAGTTGGCGTTGGGAACGACCTCGAACAGGCGCTGCCAGTGGCCGAGATGCTGGATGTTGGTGGCGTACCAGTTCTCCAGGGCGATCTTGATGCCCTTGCTCTGGGCATACTCCAGTAGCGGCGGGAAGATTTCGGCGCAGTCTTCTTCGATGACCTTGTACTTGTCTTTGCCCGCCGGGGGCAGGCCCGCCAGCGTGCAGACGACCTCCACGCCCAGCAAGGCGGCGGCGTCAATGGCGTTGTGGACGGTCTGGATGTTGGCCTTACGCCGCTCGGGATCGCCATCGGTCAGATTGTTATAGGCCGCCAGGGAGGTGATCTGGAGCGCCCGGTTATCCATCAGATCGCGAACTTCTTTGGCGCGTTCGGGCGTAAATTGGCTGGTATCAATGTGCTTGCTGCCCGGCCCGGCCACGATCTCCAGGCCGCCGAAACCATACTCGCCCGCAAACGCGGCGACGATGTCCAGGGGCTCTCCTGCAAAGGGAGCGGTCAAGATACCGACGAACATGGTGAGTCCTCCTTGCCTGCGGTTGCGCGCGGAAGCGCCGCTGGGAGACTGGCAGAGCGGCGTTTCCGGTACGCGCCCGACAGGGCGGCGCGAAATGGGGTTAGCTCTCCTCATTTCCCGGCGTCTCCGCTCAATTCCTCCCAAAATTGCGTGAGGACGGAAGGGCACGGGCTTAAAGATAGTCGGGCAGGAATCGCCGTGCGCAGGACGAATGCTAACGGCGTATCCGCTATTCCAGATTCTGAGCGAGGGAGACCATGAGGCTATCTGAACAGGATTGGAAGCAATTTGAACGCGAGGGCTACCTGCGGCTTGGCCCGGTGGCGACCGAGGAGGAACTGGCGGCGCTGCAAACGCGCATGGACGAGATCATGCTTGGGCGGGTGCGCTACGAAGGGATGTTCTTCCAGCTTGACAGCGAAACCGGCGTCTACGCCGATGTGCCCTCGGGAGGCACCTGGGCTGGCCCGACCCTCAACTATCGCAAGATCGAGACGCTCGAACGCGACCCCCTGTTCCTGCGCTACATGCAGCACCCGCTGTTCCGGGAGATCACGCGGCGCGTCTATGGGGAGAACGTGAGCATCTACCGGGCCATGTTCATGAACAAGCCCGCCCATCGCGGCACGGTGTTGCCCTACCACCAGGACGGCGGCTCGCAATGGGATCTCGACCGCGACCCGCTCATCACCATCTGGACGGCCCTGGACGATGCCACCATCGCCAACGGCTGCATGCAGGTCATTCCCGGCAGCCACCATCACGGCCTCTTCTCCGAGCGCGGCCACACCATCACGCCGGAGCAGGAGGCGCAGTATGCCCGCGACGAGGATAGCGTCTACCTGGAGGCGAAGGCGGGCGAGGCTATCCTGCTGCACAACTGGCTGCTGCACCGCTCCGGCGTCAACACCATAGACTGTCCGCGCCGCGCCTTCAGCGTCTGCTATATGGATGCCGCCACGCGTTCCGTCCATCACCCGAACCGCCGCTTTCCCGTCCTCTTCGGCGAGGGCGCGCTGCGTCCGGAAGAGGCCCGGCCTGACTTCGTGGAGGCCGCCGCTCAGTAAGGTAACGCCATGCGAAAGCGGTAGAAAAGCCAAAAACCTCAACAGGATGAACAGGATTTCTCAGGATTTACAGGATTACACAAAGACGGAGAAACAAGGCTTGTCTGTCCAGAAGTGTCTGCTCCTGGCCTGGCTGGCCGCGCTGGCGCTTCCGGCGGGCGCGCAGAAAGCGCCGCCCGCGAAGCCGTCCGTTCCCAAGTTTACGGAGAACTTCCTTCAGGTGCGCGGCACGGACCTCTGGCGGGGCAAGTTTCCGTTCCATAACGTCGGGGCCAACCTCCCCGACCTGTTTGAGCGGTTCCTGCATGGCGAGGACGCCGCCGCGCAGAGTATGCTGGCCGATGCAAAGGCGGCGGGCGTCCGCTTTGCGCGCTGCTGGGGAACAACCTGGGGGCCGGAGGATTTCGGCCTCTTTGAGAGGGATCGGGCGCGCTGGCTGAACGCCTTCGACCGGATGCTGACGGCAGCCGCCAACGACAACGGTATCTCTGTCGTGCCCTCGCTGCTGTTCAACATCAACATGCTGCCGGAGTATGTGCGCCGCACGACCGGCAAAGACGAGCAGGTCGTGGACTACCTGCGGCCCGGCTCTGCGTCCAATGCCCTTGCCATCGCCTACGTCACCGCCATCGTCACCCGCTACAAGGACGACCCTCGCGTCCTGATGTGGGAGATAGGAAACGAGTATAACCTGGAGGCCGATCTATCCGCGCAGTGGAAGCGGCGCCCCGCCAACCAGATACCGACCTCCGACGGCATCCGCGCCTTCCTGATTCAGATCGCCACGCTGATCAAGCGCATAGACAGGCGGCATCCGGTCACCTCCGGCAACAGCGATATGCGCCCCTACGCCTGGCATATTCGGCAGGCTATGCTGGCGCACCGCAACGCGCCCAATCCGTTCGACTATCCGATGGACTGGACGAAGGATACTTTTGCGCAGTACCAGGAGATGCTGGACTTCTTCAACCCTCCGCCGCTGGATGTGATCAGCGTGCATCTCTATCCAACCAGCCGAGAGGACACTCCCAATTGGCTGTTCAAGAACGATACGCTGGCGGCGACGCTGCCCTGGACGCGGACAGCGACGGATCTTCTGGGCAAGCCGCTGTTCGTGGGCGAATTCGACCAGGAGGCGGTCGAGAATAATGAAGAGCTACCGATGCTCTGGACGCACGACTTTTTGCTGCGCATGAGGCTGGGTGCCGCGCCGCTGGCGGCGCTCTGGGCCTGGGAGTTCGAGCAGTTCCGTCCGCCGCAGCCCACGCCCTACACAGTCTCACCGCAGCGCACGCCGGCGCTGGTGCGCGACCTGGGCGCCGCCAACCAGACCATCCTGGCCGATACCGCCGGCGCGACGCTGCCCCCAAACGCGCTGACGCCCAAAGAGATCCAGTCCCCGCCCAAAAAGGTCAAGCCTCCGAAGCCGTGAGCAGCCCTCGCGCCAGAAGACCTCACCCCGGCCCCTCTCCTTTTAACCCAATCCCCCGTCCCCACTGCCAGGGTCGGGGCTACAACAGTTCGGCCCTCCGCCTCGCGACACCTTGCGACCCTACTGCGTTCGCTTCGCTCACAGGGAAGGGGGACCCAGCTTCTCCCTCTCCATTCTCCCTGCTAGGGAGAAGGGCCGGGGATGAGGGTGCCCCTACCCCCTATACCCTACACCCTCCACGAGGGTCAGGTCTTTATCGGCTGGCAAAGATCCAGCGTATGGCTCGTTTCGGAGACGCGCAGGTGTGGGTTCTGGCGGGCCTCGGCCAGCAGAGCAGCCGAAATCTCCAGGAACTGCGTGTCTGCCGTGTTGCGAATGCGGGCCAGGCGCACCTCCGCCGGGCTGCCCTTGCCGCAGGTAGCGATAGCCGTGCGCACGCAGTCGTCGCCCGTCGGCTGAATAATGGGAAGGCGCCCGCGCAGAATGCCGCCCTCAACGCTGGTGCGCATATTGATAAAGGTCGTCTTCCAATCGATCTTTTCGACCAGGCGGCGCGTGGTCAGGTCCGCCAGGCCGAGCGCCGTGCCGTTGCCGTGCGATTGCGACGTCAGGTCCAGCACGGCGATGATGCCGATATTGGGACCGCCCCACTCCTGTTCGGGGATGCTAGGCATCATGCCGCGCCCAATAACATGGGTATCCATTCCCGCTCCGCTGATGTTCTTGCCCATCTCGTCAATGATGAGCACGTCCAGTTCCTGGAAGGGCAGGCGCGGCGCGGTGGCGCGGGCGCGCTCCAGCAGCGCCGCCTCCTGCTCGCGCCCGATCTGATTGGCCGGCAGGGCGTGTATCTCGGAGGTGCGCCCCAGCTCGTTCTCCAGCAGAGCGACGCCGCCAACCACCTTCGTATGGCTTGCCAGGTAGCGGGCAATGCGGGGCATCAGGTCGCGCAGGCCGCGCGCTCCGTAGTGGTGGATGCTGGCGGCGCCCTTCTGCTTGCCCAGGCCGATAGCGCACATCTTGGCGATACCACTCTCAATCGGGCCTTTAAAATCGGTGTGCGGCTTGATACGGTTGATGAGCAGGATAGCGTCGGCGGCAAGCGCGTTACGCTCACAATAGACCGGCTGTCCCACAAACGGCCCGGCTTCCTCGCCCTCCAGCCTGCCGATCTCGGCGACTTCCATCGTAGCCCGTATCGGCGCGCCGACGTTCTCCGGCGTGATGCCGTAGTCATGTAATAGCTCGGTCTGTCCCTCCGCCGTCGCCCCGCCATGACTGCCCATCGCCGGGATGATGAACGGCTCCATGCCCCGCGTCTTCAGCTCGGCAACCACCGTGCGCACCACCAGCACCAGGTTATTCAGGCCCCGGCTGCCCACGCCGACCGCCACCTGCGCGCCGGGACGCAGGCGCGGGTCACGCGCCAGTTCCGCCACCGCCTGGCGCGTCGCCGCCTCAATCTGCTCCTGGGTCAACGCGGGCGTATCAAAGAGCTGCTCCACCGTCCAGACTTCCGGCAGAGGCACGTCGGGAAAGGTAAAGGTATCAATATCCAGATCGATCCACATTCGTTTCTCCTTTGGGGAACTCATCCTGGCAATCGCAGCGCCGAGTTCTCTTTCACAAGGGAATAAATTCCTTCGCTCGGTGGCGTTCCGCCCAGTGACTGCAAGGGTCGGGCCTCAACGGTTCGGCCCTCCGCCTAGCGACGCCCTTGCGGACACCCCCTTTCGGGAGGCTGTTTGGTGCCCGCGTAGGCGGGCACCAGGCCGCAGGCCCCACAGCGGCAGGGTTCAGCCTGCCGCTTGCCAACCGTCCGTCGTCGGGATAGATCAGGCCTTTGCGTTCGCCATCTGTACGGCGACGCGGAGGGCTTCGAGCATGCTCTGCTCCCGCGCGATGCCCTGGCCCGCAATATCGAAAGCCGTGCCGTGATCCACGGAAACCCGCAGGATCGGCAGGCCGATGGTGACGTTGACGCCGGTATCGAAGCCGTGCAATTTGACCGGGATATGGCCCTGGTCGTGATACATGGCGACGACCAGATCGAACTCGCCTCGGACCGCGCGGGCAAAGACGGTATCGGGCGGATGGGGACCGCTGGCGTGGATGCCCTCGGCCTGCGCCTGCGCGATGGCGGGCGCGATCTCCTCGGCATCCTCCTTGCCGAACAGGCCATGCTCGCCCGCGTGCGGATTCAGCCCGGCAACGGCGATAGCCGGATCGGGCAGGCCCAGGTCGCGGCAGGCGCGCTCGCCCAGCCGGATGCACTCCAGCACGCGCGCTGTCTTGACTCTCTCAATCGCCTCCCGCAGCGAAACGTGAGTGCTGACGTGGATGACGCGCAGCGGCCCGGAGATCAGCAGCATGCCATAGTGGTCGGTATGGGTCACTTCCGCCAGCAGCTCGGTGTGACCGGGATAGGGATAGCCGCCGCGCGCCATCGCCTCCTTGTTCAGCGGCGCAGTGACAATCGCCTCAACCTGGCCGGCCAATGCCGCCTTTGCCGCCGCGATCACCGATTCCGCCGCCGCGCGTCCCGCCTCCGCCGAGAGCTTGCCCGGCGTAACGCCGTGCAGGTCGGCCTGAGTTGCCTGCCGCACCGGAATCGTCTCGCCGTCCCAGACGGCAGCGTCAGAGAGGCTCGGATCGCCAGGCGTCTCTTCTACGAGGCGCAGCGGCAGATGCAACTGCCGCGCGGTCTGGCGCATCCATTCGTAATCCCCGAAGACGACCGGACGGCACAGCCGATGGATCTCCGGATGAGCCAGCGCCTTGAGGACGACCTCCGGGCCGATGCCTGCCGGGTCGCCCATCGTGACCGCTATTGTTGGCCGCAGGCCCTGTTGTGTTTTTACGTCCGAATTTGCCATATGTTTCGTATCGCTACACCAGCCCAACGCACCGCGCCAGTGTCTCTTCGGTTCCAAAGCCGCCCGCTTTCGTAATTATAGGAAGGCCCTGGAAGGCAGCGCTTCCCTTTTCGGCGCTGTGCAGGTAGCCCCGCACCACGCCGGGCTGCGTCTCGCCGGAGATGTAGAGCCCCATGCCGCCGAAAGCATGGCAGAACTGGATTGCCGTCTCTCCGCCGGTCGTAATCAGAGCTTCAACCGGTTTCTTACCGTGCCTTGCGCACTGCTTATGCAGCGATAAAGCCGCCGCCTGGAAGAGAGCTGAACCGTTGGGAACATCGGAGGCGGGCGTTATGAGCAGGACGACGCGCTGGCCTGCCTCCCATTGCGCCCTGATCTGCGCTGCCGCTTCCTCTGCCTCGGTTAGCTTGTGTAGGAGGACCGGAAGGATGCCGGCCCTCTCGGCCAGATACATCGCCTGCCTTCTGCTGATAGGATGGCGGCTGCCCACCGCCACCAGGACACGTCCGGTTGCGAATACATCCTCTGCCTTCTCCGTTGCCGGGGCCGCCGGGGAGGGCGGATCAGGTAACCATGCGGCCAACGCCGCAGAGAATCCTGCTGAGCCTACGGGCAGATAGCGTTGCGGCTGGCGCAGAATCGCCTGCGCCAGAATTTCCAGGTCTGCTTGCGTGACGGCATCGCAGAACACGGTGTGAATGCCCTGGGCCATCATGCGCTGCCATAGCGCCTCTGCGGCCTGCACCCCCTGGCGGAGCGTGTCCAGGCCCATCTCAGCCACTGCAATATCCTGCGCGCCTGCGAATGCGGCCCGCACCGTCGGCATATCCGAGTCAAGCGAGCGCGACGGCGCAAAGTCGGTCTCCGTCCAGGGAACGCCGTGAATATGCAGCACGCCGCGGACGACAGTGCGTCCGTTGGCAGGAAAGGCCGGGCAGACGACGGCAAGGCGGCCCGGCAGCTCACGGCGCATGGCGTCGAGCTCCAGGCGCAGATGCCCGCGCAGGGTGCTGTCTATCTTCTTGTAGAGGAGAACCGGGCCAAACTCCAGGAACCGGCGCGTCGCTGCGCGCGTCAGCCGCGTGATCTTGACGGAGTTTTCGGGCGGCATTTCCCGCGTCTCCGTATCATAGGCGAGCGCGTCGCACGCCTCCATCCGAAACGTCGGCTTGCCCGGCAGGGCGATACCCACGCCCGCCTGCAAGCCCCGCTTTGCGAAGGGTGCTGCCGCGTCCGCCGCGCCCGTCAGATCGTCGGCCACAATCCCGATGTACATGGCTGCTCTCATTCTACTCTTAAGTTGGCCTCCCTGTCGTTTCATTCTGTGCCAGAGCCGCAACGTCCTGCCTGTTGCCGCAGGCTTCCAGGGTTTTCCACAGGGGCAGGTTTGCCTGAAAAGAGCCCCGGACAGCAAACTCTTTGCAGGAAAGTACGTACCAGAGAGAGCAGATAGAAAGAAACACTGCACCCGGAAGGAGCACCGCACGATGGTCAAGCTGCCTGTACCTCGCAAGGGAGCCGCCGCTGCACAGCGGCCCTTGCAGCCCTACAGCCCGCAAACCCTGCACAAAGCCCCTCGCACGGAAGGCGCTACCGTCTCCGTCAGTGTCTGCCCCTACTGCGCCGTCGGCTGCAGCCTGCATGTCTATACCAAAGGCGGCCAGATCATTGATATTGAGGGCAACCCCAATAGCCCCATCAATGAAGGCAAGCTCTGCCCCAAAGGGGCCAACAGCTTCCAACTGGCCATCAACCCGCACCGCGTCAAGCACGTTCTCTACCGCGCCCCCTACACCGACCACTGGGAGCAGAAGCCGCTGGACTGGGCGCTGGATCGAATCGCCCAGCGCGTCAAAGAGACCCGCGACCAGGGCTTTCGCGCCCAAACGGGGGACGGCCTAACGCTCAATTCCGTAACCAACATGGGCACGCTCGGCGGGGCAACCCTGGACAACGAAGAAAACTATCTGATGAAAAAGCTGTTTGGAGGTGGCCTAGGGATGGTCTCCATCGAAAACCAGGCCCGTATATGACACTCCGCCTCCGTGCCCGGTCTGGGCGCGTCGTTTGGTCGCGGAGCGGCCACCACCTATCAGCAGGATCTAGCCAATAGCGACTGCATTCTGATTATGGGCTCCAATATGGCCGAGGCCCATCCGGTCGGCTTCCGTTGGCCGATGAAGGCCAAAGAGAAGGGCGCCAAGCTCATCCACGTGGACCCGCGCTTTACGCGCACGTCCGCCCTCGCCGATCTCTACGTGGGCATTCGCGCCGGCAGCGACATCGCTTTTCTGGGCGGGATCATTAACTACGTCCTGACCCACGAGCGCTGGTTCAAGGAGTACGTGCTCCACTATACCAACGCTGCCGTTCTCATTGACGAGGGATTCCAGGATACGGAAGATCTGGGCGGCCTCTTCAGCGGCTACGATCCCAAGACGCGCGAGTACGACGCCGCGCAGGGCCACTGGAACTATCAGCGCCCGCCGGACCAGGAGACGCAGCAAGATAGTTCCGAGGGCGAGCAGGGACAGGGCACAGGCAAGCAGCAAAAATCCCGGCGAGGCCGGAAAGGCGTTCACGGCTACGGCCTGATGGGCGGCGCCACCGCCCATCTGCAACCGAAGAGCGCTTCCACCGAGGCCCAGCCGCCGGAAGACCCGACCCTGCAAGCTCCCAACTGCGTGTTTCAGATTCTGCGCCGCCACTACGCCCGCTATACGCCGGAGAAGGTCGCCGCCATCTGCGGCTGCACGCCGGAGCAGCTTGTCGAGGTGGCCGAGCTGCTCTGCGCCAACTCCGGCCCGGAGCGCACCAGCGCCATCTGCTACGCCGTCGGCTGGACCCAGCACACCACCGGCGTCGAGATCATCCGGACGGCGGGCATCCTTCAGCTTCTGCTGGGCAACATGGGGCGTCCGGGCGGCGGCATCATGGCCCTGCGCGGCCACGCCAGCATCCAGGGATCGACCGACATCTCCACGCTCTACGACCTGCTGCCGGGCTATCTGCCCCAGCCCATCGCCGATCCCAACCACGAGAAGCTCGACGATTACGTTCAATACGAGGGTCTGTCCACCGGCTACTGGGCCAACTTCCGCAAATTTATCGTTAGCCTGCTCAAAGCCTGGTACGGCGAGGCCGCCACGCCGGAAAACGACTTCCATTTCGACTGGCTGCCGCGCATTGACGGCGACTACTCGCAACTGCCCTACTTTCAGCAAATGGCGCAGGGCCAGGTCAAGGGCTACTTCCTGTTCGGCCAGAATCCGGGCGGCGGCGGCCCCAACGCCCGGCTGCACCGCGCCGGCCTGCGCAACCTCGATTGGCTGGTCGTCCTGGACTGGTTCGAGACGGAGAGCGCCGTGTTCTGGAAGAGCGACCCGACCGGCCCCCAGCCCTCGCAGATCAAAACCGAAGTCTTCTTCCTGCCGGCGGCGGGAGCGCCCGAAAAGGACGGCAGCTTCACCAACACGCAGCGCGTGCTCCAGTGGCACGATCAGGCGGTGGACCCGCCCGGCGACTGCCGCTCGGATGCCTGGTTCGTCTACAACCTGGGCAAGCGATTGAAGCGGCTCTACGCCGACTCCACCGACCCGAAGGACGCCCCGCTCCAGAACCTGACCTGGGATTACGACTATGACCATCCGCATCTCCTGCCGGACGGTTCCCTCAGCCGGATCGAGGGCGAGCCGGACATGGAGAAAATCCTTCAGGAGATCAACGGCTTTAACCTGCAGGAGACGGACCCGCGCACGGGCAAGCCCCGGCTGCTCAGCGGCTTTTCCGAGTGCAAGGACGACGGCTCGACCGCCTGCGGCTGCTGGATCTATAGCGGCGTCTTCCCGGAGCCGAGCCGCAACCGCGCCCGCGACCGCAAGATCACGCAGAACCCGGTGCAGCCCGAGTGGGGCTACGCCTGGCCGCACAACCGGCGCATCATGTACAACCGCGCCTCCGCCGACCCGCAGGGCCGGCCCTGGTCGGAGCGCAAGAAGTATATCTGGTGGGACGAGGAGAAGCGGCAGTGGACCGGCTACGACACGCCCGACTTCGAGCCGGACAAGCCGCCCGACTACCGTCCGGCCCCGGACGCGAAAGGCATGGCGGCCATCGCCGGGGATAAGCCGTTTATCATGAAGCCGGACGGGCGCGGCTGGTTGTTCGCGCCCGGCGGCACAAAGGACGGCCCGCTGCCGGTCCACTACGAGCCGGTGGAGTCGCCCGTGCCGAACACGCTCTATCCGCAGCAGGACAATCCGACCGCGCGCTACTTCGAAGGGCCGCTCAACGCGCTTGCCCACACGCCGGAGAGCGAGTACCCAATTATCGCGACGACCTTCCGCCTGACCGAGCACTACCTGAGCGGGCCGATGAGCCGCTTCAATAGCTGGCTTAACGAGCTTCAGCCGGAGATGTTTATCGAGATTAGCCCGGAATTGGCGGCGGAGAAGGGCATCGAGCACGGTGGCTGGATGACCGTCATTTCCCCGCGCGGCGAGATCGAGGCGCGGGCGATGGTGACGCGCCGCTTGCAGCCGCTGGTCGTAGAGGGGCGCACCATCCACCAGATCGGCGTGCCGTTCCACTGGGGCTTCGCGGGCGAGACCGCTGGCAGCATCGGCAACGACCTGACTTCGCTGGTCGCCGATCCCAACGTGAGTATGCACGAGGCCAAAGCCTTCGCCTGCCAGGTGCGGGCGGGCCGTGCCCCCAACCAGCCAACGCAGCCGACCAAGCCGTATGCCCCCTGGCCGACCCGCGAGCCTGTGCCCGATACCCCGCCTTCCGCGCAGCCGGAGGGCCAACTGAGGAGGACAACGTAAAAATGCTGGAGCCGCTACGCACCGCCTTCCGGCTGGTCCGGCCCGAAGAGATCGCCATCGTCGAGCGCGACGGGGACGGCCAGAGGCCGACGATGGGCTTCTTTACCGACACCACGCTCTGCATCGGCTGCAAAGCCTGCGAGGTCGCCTGTAAGCAGTGGAACCAGTTGCCCTCCGATGGGCTGCGCTTCACGGGCCATAGCTACGACAACACGCGTCACCTCTCGGAGACGACCTGGCGGCACGTCGCCTTCGTCGAGCAGATCGCCCCAGACCGCAGCCGGGACAGGAGCCGCTGGCTGATGATGAGCGACGTCTGCAAGCACTGCCAGGAAGCGCCCTGCCAGGAAGCCTGCCCGACCGGCGCCATCCTCCATAACGAGTTCGGGGATGTCTACGTCCAGCCCGATATCTGTAACGGCTGCGGCTACTGCATCGTCGCCTGCCCGTTCGGGGTGCTGGGGCGCAGCGAGATAGACGGCCACGCCCATAAGTGCACCCTCTGCTACGACCGGCAGAAAGGCGACATGGTGCCGGCCTGCGCCAAAGCCTGCCCGACCGACTCCATTCAGTTCGGCTCGGTGGAGGAGCTAAGAGCGAAGGCACGCCAGCGGGTGGAGGACCTGCACGCGCGCGGCCAGACGGAAGCCTATCTCTATGGCGCAGACGCGACGGCGGAGTATAGCCCGCTCAACGCCTTCTTCCTGCTGACCGACCATCCCAACGCCTACAACCTGCCGGAGGCACCCAAAAAGCCCGTCAAAGGCATGAGCGCCCGCTACGGCTTCAGCCTGCTGGCTGGGGTTGCCCTGACGGCGCTCTCCGCCGTCTTTTTCGCCCAGGGAGGCCGCCGATGAGCGACAGCACCCGGATCAGCCGACGCCCGGCGCTGGAGGGCAGCACGACCTGGCAGCCCGCGCCGGGAGAGCGCACGGCCCACGCCGGCAAGGAGCAGCCCGCGCCGACCTATTACGACGTGCCAATGCTCAAGCCGCCGGTCTGGAAGTGGGAGATTCCCTCCTACTTCTTCCTGGGCGGGCTCTCGGCGGGCGCGTTCGTGCTCTCGCGCCTCGCCGCCCGCTTCGGCAAGGGGCGATATCGGGAGGTGACGCAGGCCGGCACGGCGGTCGCGGCGGCGGCGCTCGCTCCCTGCCCGCTGCTGCTCATCCGTGACCTGGGCGACCCGAAGCGCTTCCATTTCATGCTGCGGGTCTTCAAGCCCCAATCGCCCATGAATTTAGGCGCCTGGACGCTGATGGCCTACAGCGGCGCGGTGACGCTGGCAGCCATGCAGGAATGGCTCCTGGGGCGGCGCAAAGGCCGCGCCCGGCGCGATTCGCTGCCCGCCAGGGTGGCCGGGGACGCCCTCTCCGCCGCGACCGACGGCCTCGGCATCCCGGTCGCGCTGCTGTTGGGCGGGTACACGGGCGTGCTGCTCAGCACGACCTCGACGCCGCTCTGGGCGCGCAACCCCTGGCTCGGCCCGCTGTTTAGCGCGAGCGCCCTCGGCGCCGGCGCGGAGGCGATCAACTTGGCTTTGAGCGCGAAGGCCCCGGACGCCGCGCGCGAGCCGGTGGAGCAGGTCGGGCAGGCGGCACGTCTGGCGGAGGCGGTCACGCTCGGCGGGTTTCTGGCGTCGGCGGGCAGCCTGGCCGCGCCGCTGACGCAGGGCAAATATGCGCCGCACCTCTGGGGCGGCGCGATAGGCGCGGGGCTGCTGCTGCCGACGCTGCTGGAGAACGCGCCCGTCGGCTCGCAAAAGACGCGCCGCTGGGTGCGCATCGCCGGGGCCGCGCTGGGCCTGGCGGGTGGCTTAGCGCTGCGCTGGGCCATTACGCAGGCCGGGCATCCCTCCGCCAGCGACCCGCAGGCCGCGCGCAAAGCCAGCCGGAAGACCTAACCCCCCGTCCCCCTTCCCTAGCCGCTCGTACCTCGCTAGGGAAGGGGGGGACCCGACTTCTCCTCTCTCCTAGAATTGAGGAGGGGCAACGGGGAAGAGGAAGAACCCGGCTTCTGCTCCCCCTGCTCCCTTGCAGGGAGAAGGGACGGGGAGGAGGGGAGATAAGGGAACACGGAAGAGCTTGGGAGTGAGGCTCTCCCCTCTCCCGCAGCGTGGGAGAGGGGCCGGGGGTGAGGGCGGCAACCATCCCAGGTTGGGTCTCTCCCTTCCCTGTGAGCGAAGCGAACGTAGTAGGGAAGGGAGTCGCGCAGCGACGGGTGGGGTTAGGTCAAGAAGGGCCGGGGTGAGAGACTATCAGAGAGGATGAATAAGGATGCTGAACCGAGACAAATTCACACGTTTCTCCCGCTCAAGATGGCGGTGGGGGCTGTGCCTGCTGCTGGCACTGCTGGCAGTGGGCCTGGCCGGGTGCCGCACCAAGAGCTTCCTCTCCACGCAGGATGAGATCCGCCTGGGACAGGAAGCCGCACGCCAGGTCAATACCGAGAACCCGATTGAGACCGGCACGACTGCGTCCACGCGGGTGCGCAGCATCGGACGCAGCCTGCTGCCGCACATGGCCGACGCGCGCGACGTGCCCTACTCCTTCCAGGTCATTGATAAGGACACCGTCAACGCCTTCTCCCTGCCCGGCGGCCCCGTCTATGTCTACCAGGGCTTGCTGAACATGGTCGGCGGCGACGATTCCGCGCTGGCCTGCATATTGGGCCATGAGCTAGGCCATATCAATGCCCGGCACGCCGCCCGCCAGATCTCTTCCCAGATGGCGACGAACACCCTCCTGGACCTCGCCATCCATAACCCGACCGGGCGCAGCCTGGCCGGCCTGGGCGCGCAGCTTGCCAGCCTCAAATACAGTCGGGACGATGAGTACGAGGCCGACGCGCGCGGCCTCAGCTACGCTGCTGCCGCAGGCTACGACCCAAACGGCCTGATCCGGTTCTTTCACAAGCTGCAGGACTATGAGAGGAGTCATGGCGGCAATGCTCCGGAGTGGCTCCAGGACCACCCGCTGACGGGAAATCGCATCGAACGGGCCGAGTCGATTATCGAACACCATGACTTCCGTTACGGAAAGTAAATCGCAGCGGGGCGATACGCCGGCCTCTCCTGCGCCGGAGCAGGCGGCGCAGGAGCCGCAAAAGGCCGCACAGCATCAGCGCCGCCCGGAGATAGCCACGGAGGCGCCTCCCGGCTGGAGCTATAATCCCTCCGCCTGGAGCCAGCGCTTCCCTATCCTGACGCTGGCCTTGATCAGCTTCGCCATCGCGACCTACCTGGCGCTCTGTGAGGTCGGCGTCCTGCGTGCCGCCTGGGATCCCTTCTTCGGCCAGGGCACGACGCGGATATTGCACTCCGGGATAGCGCAGGCGTTCCCGATTCCCGATGCGGTGATCGGGGCCGGCTTCTATCTGCTGGAGATGATCTGCCTGCTGCTGGGCGATGCGCGACGCTGGTACACCAAGCCCTGGCTCGTGCTGTCCTTCGGCCTGCTGGTCATCCCGCTGGGCCTGACGAGCCTGATCCTGATGATGCTCCAGCCCATTGTGGTCGGCAACTGGTGCAGCCTGTGCCTGGTTGTGGCGGCCTGCACGTTCCTGCTGGCCGCGCTGGCCTCGGATGAGGTCGTGGCGGCCTGTCAGTTCCTGATTACGAGCGCACGGGTCGGCGACTCGCTCTGGGAGACGTTCTGGCATGGCGGGAGGCGCAGCCAGGAGGCGGAGAACGCGCGCAATGAGGCCGACGCTTCCCGTCCCGCTCCTTTCCAGGGCCTCAACGTCCCCTGGAGCCTGCTCGTCAACATCGCGCTCGGCTGCTGGCTGCTGGCCGCGCCGCCCCTCCTGCAAGGGCACGGCCAGGCGGCGCATAGCAACTATGTGGTGGGCGCCCTCGTCCTCGCCGGCAGCATCGTGGCCCTGTCGGAAGTGGCCCGGCCCGTGCGCTTCCTCTGCGTCGTCTGCGGCGTGTGGCTGCTCCTCTTTGCGCCCTGGACGCTGCTGGATGCGAGCTATGCCTTGAAAATAAACGATGTCTGCGTCGGCGTGGCGCTGATCGTCCTCAGCTTCCGGCGCGGCCCGGTTCGGGAAAACTATAACGGCTGGAACCACATGATTATTTGAACTTGCCCGCTCGTTCCGGCCCCCACCCCCTTCCCCAATTCTAGGGGAGACTTGGCTTCTCCTCTCCCCTCTCCTTACGAAGGAGAGGGGACGGGGGGGAGGTCTGCTGGGTGAGGGCCACAGGAGCAAAACGGAAAGAGCCTGGTAGTGCTGGCCCCGCACTATTGTCTGAACTTTTTAGAGAGGATGAAAGCATGGAAGGCAAGCAGGGCGCGACGGTAGCTATCGCGCACACCAATGAAAAGCATCGCTCGCAAGAGCGCGTTCTGGGCCTCGTGCGCGAGGCGATTGACCTGCTGGGAGGCATATCCCAATTTATTAAGCCCGGCCAGACGGTCCTGATCAAGCCCAATCAGACGGTCTACTATTCGGCGGAAGAAGGATGTACTACTGATCCGCTGGTGGTCGGCGCGCTGATCCGGCTGGCGAAAGAGGCGGGCGCCGGCAGGGTGCAGGTGGCCGAGTCGAGCGGCGGCTTTTTCTCCTCCCTGGATTGCATGAAGATCACCGGCATGGCGGCGATAGCCCAGAAGGAGGGCGCGGAGCTGATCGATCTGGGCAGCGACAAGGTTCCCAACCGCAAGGTGCCTATTCCGGGAGGCAGGGTGATCCAGGAGGTGCCGCTGCCCGAGCCGCTGCTCGACGCCGACGTGATCATTGACGCGGCCAAGGCCAAAAACCATCACATCGAGCCGATCTCCGGGACGCTGAAAAACTGGGTCGGCACGGTCAACCAGAACTGGCGGGAATACAACCACGGCGATGAAGAGATGATCGGGCGCTTCATGGATATAATGATGGTGACCCGACCGGCCCTGTGCGTGGTGGATGCCCTCATCGCCGGGGAGGGCGATGGCCCCATCGCCGACCTGCCCCACTGGTGCGGCTGCATCCTGGCCTCTACCGATCCCGTCGCCACCGACGTCACGATCTGCCGCCTGCTGGGCCACGACTGGCAGCGGCTCAACTTTGCCAGGGAGGCGGAAGCGCGCGGTCTGGGCGTGCGCGAGCCGATCCACTACGTCGGCGTGCCGCTGGAGCAGGTCTCTTTCCAGGCATGGCCCGGCCATAAGGGCTACGATTACCTGCCCGTCAATTTCCTGGTGGGCGGCGGGGTCAGCCTGCCCGGCACCATCGGCCACGTCAAGAGCGTGCTGGACAGCATGCTGCGGCGCGGTGAGCTAACTCAGGTGATGTGGCTCAAGGGCACGCCGACGATCATGATCGGCGAGGTGGAAGACCCCAACTTTGAGGAGCATCTCAAGGAGGGGCCGTATATTGTCTTTGACGATGCCGCGCTGCCCAAGTACAAAAACGATCCCCGCGTCTATTTCGTGCCCGGGCATCCGGTTTTACGCACGGCCATGCCGGAGCTGATGAAGGGCCTGGGAGTGGAACACGCGGGCAAAGGCATCATGAAGTGGCAGCAGTTTCAGCGCTGGGGCATCCACAACGTCGAGTACGGCACACTGCCGCACAAGCTGATAACGATTGCCAAGCCGCTGGCCGCCGTCGGGCTGATCGCCGCCGCCCTCACCGCCGCCACGACCCTGATGCGCAGCCAGCGCAACACCTGCCTCCCCGAAGGCGACTCCGAGGCGTAAGGGGCCTGAAACAGCGGCTAAGTGGTGTCTTTTCCCGCCCACGCAGGTGGGCGGCGGGCCTCGCTAGGCGGAGGGCTGTCGCTAGGCGGAGGCGCGAACCATTGTAGCGCCGACCCTGGCAGTCCGTTGTAGGCCCGACCCTAGCAGAGCCCCACAGCGGCAGGCTAAACCCTGCCGCAAAAAGGTACGAACGCGATAGGGAGATAGGATTTATAATGGCTTCAGAGAAAGAGGTTTTGCTTATCACTGGCAGCAGCGGCCTGATCGGAAGCGCTGCCGCCCAACGATTTGCCGCAAGCTACCGGGTCATCGGCCTGGATCAAGAGCATCCTAAAGATGCGTCTCCTCTAGCCGAGTACATCTATATTGACATGACCTCCGACGACAGCGTACAGCACGCCCTCTTCGACGTGCGCGACCGCCACGGCGACCGGATCGCCTCCGTGATCCACCTGGCGGCCTACTACGACTTCTCAGGCGAGCCCAGCCCGAAGTACGAGCAGGTCACGGTGCGCGGTACGGAGCGGCTGCTGTGCGGCCTGCAAAACTTCCAGGTCGAGCAGTTTGTCTTTTCCAGCTCCATGCTCGTCTATGCGCCCTGCCAGCCCGGCCAGCGCATTGACGAGGACTGGCCGCTGGAGCCGAAATGGGACTATCCCAAATCGAAGGTGAAGACCGAAGAGCGGATCCGGGCCGAGCACGGCAATATTCCCTACGTCCTCCTGCGCATCGCGGGCGTCTACGACGACCAGTGCCGTTCGATACCGATTGCCCACCAGATCCAGCGGCTCTACGAACATCGGCTCACGGCCACCGTCTTTCCCGGCGACCTCTCGCATGGGCAGGCGTTCCTGCATGTGGATGACTTAGTCGAGGCTCTGTGGCAGGTGGTCGCGCGGCGCGCTAGCCTGCCAACCGAGCTGGTGCTGCTGATCGGTGAGCCGGAAACGCTCAGCTACGATGATCTCCAGCGCGAAATCTACCGCCTCCTCTATGGCAAGGGCTGGGTCACGCGCGAGATTCCCAAGCCGCTCGCCAAGGCGGGCGTGTGGCTTGAGAACGCTATCCCCGGCGAGGAGCCGTTCATCAAGCCCTCGATGGTAGACATCGCCGACGACCACTATGCCCTGGATATCACCCGCGCGCGCAACCTGCTGGGCTGGGAGCCCAGGCACTCCCTGCGGGAGACGCTGCCGAAGATGATTGCCTTCCTGAAATCCGATCCCGCAGGCTTCTATAAAGCGAACAAGCTAGGGTCCCCGCCCCAGAGGCAGGAAGCGCCAGGCGCCGGAGACAGCAGCCCACCGCCCACCAGAACTGGATAATCGTGGCTCGTGCCACGACCAGAGACGCGCTGTTTGGGCAGCATTGCAAGCAACGCGGATAATCGTGGCTCGTGGCGCGGAGAACAACCCACGAACCACGAGCCACGAATCACTGGAACGGAGGAACAAATACGCCTGCAAAACGTAAAAAGCTGCAAATGAGTGCAATGAGTGCGAGGGATGAGGGATGAGGCCAGAACGCTACCGCCTGGAGCCACAACAAGCAGACTCGGCGACCCTATTCGCCCATGATCTCTCCCGGAGGAAGGGTGATGCTAAGCCGCAATAAGCCACAGCCCAGGCGCAACCCGATCACCGATCGCTTTCTCTTCGCCACTGGCATCGAGTGCAGCTATCCCACCATCCAGACCCCCAAGGGAACCGTACGCCAGGATGAATTGGAGAAGTGCGGCCATTACAAGCACTGGAAGAAAGACCTCCAGTTAACGCGGGAGATGGGCATCCGCTATCTGCGCTATGGTCCGCCCTATTATAAGATGCACCTGGGGCCGGGCCAATACGACTGGTCCTGGACGGATAGGGTGCTGCCGGAGATGCGGAAGCTGGGCATCGTGCCTATCCTGGATCTGTGCCACTTCGGCGTGCCCGACTGGCTAGGCAACTTCCAGAACCCAGAGTTTCCCAAGCACTTTCCCGCCTATGCCCGCGCCTTCGCCCAGCGCTATCCCTGGGTCTGGTGCTATACGCCCGTCAACGAGATGTATATTGCCGCCGAGTTCAGCGCCTGGTACGGCTGGTGGAACGAGTGTCTGCATTCGGATAAGGCCTTCGTCACGGCCCTCAAGCATCTGGTGCGCGCCAATGTGGACGCCATGCTCGCCATCCTGGAGGTCTGCCCGCGCGCCCTCTTCATCCAGAGCGAGTCCTCGGAGTACACCCATACCACCGACCCGAGCCTGGTCAGTGAGGCCGAACTCTACAACGAGCGGCGCTTTCTCTCCCTCGACCTCAATTACGGGCATCGGGTCAATTCCTCCATGTACTCCTACCTGCTCGATAATGGCATGACCCAAGAAGAGTACGACTACTTTATGACCCAGAACCTCCGGGAACACTGCGTGATGGGCAACGATTACTACGTCGCCAATGAGCATATGCTGGTGGGCGAGGAGCGCAGCGTCTTTGCCGGCGAGATCTTCGGCTACTACGTCATCACCCGCGAGTACTACGACCGCTATAACCTGCCGGTGATGCATACGGAAACCAACAAGGCCGAGCCCGACGCCGAGCGCTGGCTTTGGAAAATCTGGTCGAATATTCAGCGTTTACGCCAGGATGGCGTTCCCATCTGCGGCATGACCTGGTTCAGCCTTACCGACCAGGTGGACTGGGATACGGCGCTGCGGGAGAATAACGGCCATGTCAATCCCCTGGGGTTGTACGACCTCAACCGCAATATCCGCGCGGTGGGCCGTGCCTATAAAAAGCTGATTGAGCAGTGGCGGGATATTCCGCTGCTTCCCAACGGCCCGCTGACGCTGCTGGGCAAATGGCGCGAAGAGGAGTCTGGCGAGTCCGGCTGCACCGCGTAAACGCCCATGTTCTTTACCCTGCTCCTGGCCTTCATTCCCCTCTCGCTGGCCCTCCAGTACCTCGTCCACGCGCCGCCGCTCTGGATATTCTTGACCGCCATCCTAGCCATCGTGCCTCTGGCGGAATGGATTCGGCGCGCTACCGAGGAGTTGGCTGAGCGCGCCGGGCCGGCCATCGGCGGCCTGCTCAACGTCTCCTTCGGCAACGCGCCGGAGTTGATTCTGGCGCTGTTCGTGCTTGCCTCCGGACATCAGAACGTGGTCAAGGGCCAGATCATCGGCTCGATTATCGGCAACGGCCTGTTGGGGCTGGGGCTGTCTGTTGTCGTGGGCTGTTGGGGGCGCGAGAAACAGACCTTCCGGCGGGAGCGGGCGGGGATGCTGGGGAGTCTGTTAATTCTGGCGGTTATCGCTCTGCTGCTGCCGGCGCTTTTTGACCACGCGGAACGCAGCCTGTATGCCATGCGTGATCCCGAGCCGCTGGATGAGCGGCTCAGCCTGGGCGTCTCCGTGGTGCTGATCCTGGTCTATATCGCCAATCTGGCCTATACGCTGACCACCCATCGGGATGTGTTCGCTGACGCGGAGGCGGCGGAAGGGACGGCCTGGCCGTACTGGCGTTCGCTGGGCGTCCTGTTCGCGGGAACGGCCCTGACGGCTATGGAAGCCGAGCTTGTTTCCGGGGCGCTGGAAGCGACGGCCAGCCGCCTGGGCCTGACGCCGTTTTTCCTGGGCGTGATCGTGCTGGCGGTCATCGGCAATGCCGCCGAGTACGTCTCGGCGGTCTACTTCGCGCGCCAGAATCGGATGGGCATGGCCGTCAGCATTACGGTCGGCTCCTCGATCCAGGTGGCGCTGCTGGTCGCTCCGCTGCTGGTGCTCTTTTCACGCTTCCTGCACCGCCCGATGAACCTCGTTTTCCACAATCCGCTGGAGTTGATCGCGGTGGCGGGGGTCGCTTTCGCCGTCAACTCCATAACCCAGGATGGAGAAACCACCTGGTTCGAGGGCGTGCTCCTGCTGGCCGTTTATGCGCTGCTGGCCCTGGCCTTCTACTTTGTGACGCCTTAAGATGAAGGAGGAAGGATGCCTGGCCTTCTACTTTGTGACGCCTTAAGGCAAGGGACGTGAGTGATAGGGTTCTAGAAGGTTCTAGAAGGTTCTAGAGGGTTCTGTAGGGTTCTAAGGTTCTGGCACTAACCCTTGGCACCTTAGAAACCTTAGCACCCTCGTCCCTATCTTAGGGCAATACGAGCGCTTCCAGTTCGGTATGAAAGGGCGTGAGCAGTTCCATCCCGGAAGCGGTCACGGCGACCATATCGCAGTGGCGCAGCCCGCCATAGCCCTCCACGTAAAGCCCAGGTTCCACGTTGAAGACCATGCCGGTTTCCAGCACATCACTGGATTTCGGGTGCAGGCGCGGCGGGGCGTTGTGGTTAATGGCGGCAAAGCCGACGCCGTGCCCGGTCGGATGCTTAAACTCCTTACCGAAGCCATGCTGAGTCATCACCTGGCGGGCCGCCCGATCCACCTCGGCGGCCTGGACGCCGGGCTGAAGAGCCTGTAGGGCCGCTTCGCGGGCCGCCAGCACCGCCGCAACCATTTTGCGCTTTCTCTCGTCCGGCTCGCCCAGGCAGTAGGTGCGGGTGATGTCGGTCCAGTAGCCGTCCGCGTAAGAATTGCAATGGATCAGAGCAAAGTCGCCTCGCTCCAGAATTCGGTCGGTGGAGCGCTGATAGGCGGCATAGGCCCGCGCCGCGTTCGGCCCGGACATACAGAAGGTAAACCCATCCGCGCGCCCAACGCCCTCAAAGCCAACCCCGACCGTGCTAAGGGGCTGTCGAAAGGCCGCCGCCGCTTCGGTCTCCTTGAGGCCTGGCTGTAATTGGCGGGTTCCTTCCAGATACGCTTGCTCGGCGATGCGGCAGGCAACACGAATGCGCTCCAGCTCCTGCGGCGTCTTGACGGAGCGCAGCCGCTCCAGCAGGTCGTCGGCGGGAACCGGTGTGGCCGTGGGGCACGCCTGCCGCAGCAGCGCCGTCATGCCGCCTCCGTAGAGAAACATCGCCGCGTAGGAGGCGGGCTCGGAGACGGGGCCTGCCTCATAGCCGATATGTCCCTGTTCCAGCCCCACCTCTTTAGCCAACTCTGCCAGCGGCCCGCGTGCGGCCTCGATCACCGTCTGAATGGCCTCCAGCGTGCCGGGCTGGAAGGTGCTGACCACATCGGCCCAGCCCTGCCGGGCCAGCGCCTCCTCATCCTCCGGCACTAGCAGCGCCACTTGTCCCTCCCAGGTCACGATTGCCAGGGCGGTGCCGACCACCGGCCAGTAGCCGGTGAGCAGCAGCACATTGATAGGCAGCGCGCAGGCAAACGCATTCCATTGCGCCTCCTGCAGCGCGTTTTTCAATCTCTGTATTCGTTCCGCGTCCCGTGCCATACGTGTAATTGCCTCCTGGGTCTTACCTAACCCCCCGGCCCCTCGCGCAGGGGGTGAGGTCTTACAGATCCGGGGATCAGGTTTCCTCTCCCACACCCATATCGAAATTGCGCCCCTCCCAGCGGTCAACCTCTAGCCAGTAGAAGGTGAAGGTAATCATCGTGCCGACAGGCAGTTGGTCGGTAGGCAGGTCTGCTACATGCAGTCCCAGCCCCGTATCCCGGGTTGTTACCTGTTGCTGGGTCTGCCAGCCGTCCTCGGTCCAGATCACTTCCGCCGGAGCGTGCGCTTCGATGCGCAGCTTCAGGCCGGTTGGAATGCGGCGGCACTGGTGGCTGAAACGCCAGATGGCGAACGGCGTGCCGATCTGCTCGACCTGGTAGCGCTGCACGGTCTGCGGCGGCATATCGAAGATCTGCCCATCATGGAGCGAGCGCACCAGCTTCAGATACTCGGCGTGCGCCCATACCAGCGGCATCGCCGAGCCGGAGGGCTGCCCGTTGAAGAGCTCCCTCTTGGGAATATCCGGGGCGTCCCAGATCTGTTCCGGGATCAACCCGCCGGGACTGGTCTGCGCCGCCATCACCTTCAGCAGACGCTCGGCCTCCTCCCGGTTGCCTGCAGCCAGTTCGTAATGCGCGCGCTCGCCCGCCAGGAGCGGCCATCCGCGCCCGATGCCCGTGCCGTCGTAGGGACTGCCGTCGGCGTGCTCGCCGTAGCCGTCGTGGGTGTAGCGGTGCCAGACGGGGCCGGTGGCCGTTTCCGTCTTGAGCAGGGCGTCCAGGACGCGGACGGTATTACGAATGCGAGGGTCGTCGGCGGCACGCAGGCCGAAGCGCACCAACGCCAGCGCATCGGGGCTGACAATCTCGGCGACGGGATAGCGGTCTTGCCCTGGGGGCCGGTTCTGGAGGGTGATCATGCCCTCGGCAGGAGAGCCGGTTTCGGCCACATCCGAGGGCGCAATGCGGATATAGTAGCCGTCCACGCCGACCTGTCGGGCCAGGGGCGTGTCGGTGACGTAAGTCCAGCGTTCGATGTTGGCGTTCCAGGTATCTGCCGTCTGCCGTAAATAATCCGCAAGAGGCGTCTCCTGGTTGATGTCGGCAAAGTCAGCCGCCGCCAGCAACGCGGCGATCTCGGTGGCGAGCGTGAAGGGCGAATAGCCGCTGTTCTCTTCCCAGCGATCCTGCTGCGTGACCGGGCCATTACGAACCAGGAACGCGACGGCTTTGCGCAGGGTCGGCCAGGGGTCGAGATGGTTGAGCGCATCCTGCCGCCGCAGGGCATCGGCCAGCAGCAGGACGAAGGCCGTCTCGTCGGCCTGAATTCCCTGCCAGTAGGGGGTACCGTCGAGCCACATGTTTTGCGGCCAGTGTCCGTCCGGTTCCTGGGTGCTCATCAGATAGTGAAGCGCATTTCGGGCGCCCTCGGTATCGCCCGCCGCCAGCAGCGCGCCCGCCGCCTCCACCTGGTCGCGGGGCCAGATGAGGTGATAGCCGCCCAGGTCGTTGTCGCCGTGGGCGAAGCCCCAGGGAATGGAGAGGCTGGCGATAAGCCCTCCCGGAAACCGCTTCCCCTCGTGCGTCTTTAAGACGGCCAGACTCGTGCGTACCAGGGGAAACTCCTTCTTATCCACCGCGCCCAGGCGCGGACACTGCGCCTGGAAGTCCTGCCACCCGCGTACATAGTCCCGGACGGTCTCACCAAAATCCCGCAGCAGCGAGGCCCGTGCCTGCTGGCCGGCCTCTTGCGCACTGCTGCCGAATCCCAGGGCCAGAAGGAATTGCCCGTCGCAGAGCACCAGGTCAATCTCGCCGGTAAGGGCGATATTGCCGTCGCGCGCTTCCGGGTAGAACCAGGTCATGCGCTTGTGGGCGTGGATGTCCTGCCAGCCATCGCTAGTGCCGACATAGCCGCAGCTGGCGCCGCGCCAGGGAGCCGAGCAGGCCAGGGTCAATGTGACCTCCTGGCGGGTGGCAAAGAGCATGGGCACTCCCTTGTAGTCGCCGACCCATCCCGTATTGCCCGCGCCCTGATTATCCACATGAGGGGCCAGGAGCACGTAGAGATGGTAGTCGGAAAGCTCTCCCTGGAGCGGCTCGAAGCGGACGTGCTGGAGCAGGGTATCGCGGGCGGGGTCGGCGACGATGGTTTTGGTGATGCGATAGCGGCCCTGCTTGCAGGTATTGCGAACGCGATAGCCCGGCACGCCCTGGGCGATGGGCTCTATTTCCTGCACCGTGTCGCGCTTCTCTTCGGAGAAGAAATGGAGGCCGTCGGTAACCAATAGCCCCATATCGCGGGTGTTGGCCCGATCTATGAAAGGGTGATAGACTTCGTTGACGATGCCGTGCGAGAGGGCAAACCAGACGCGGCAGGCATTGGTGATGGCCGTGCCGACCCCGCTTTTGGCGCTGGAGGTCCAGCGCGCGGGAATGCCGGGTTTGCCCGGAGGCAAAGGTTTTGGCATAGGCTCTGTCTCCGGGGCTTTTTGGCGAGGAGGGAAGGCCAGAGTCGGGTCTTCCCTCCTTAGCCCATTAGGGAGGTCTTTCCCTCCCAACAATGCGCCTCATAGGAGAGGCTCTTAGGTGGGTACGGTGAGATAGCGCACGAACCAGTCAGAAGCCAGGCGCGCGACCTCCTCCAGCGCCCCCGGCTCCTCAAAGAGATGGGTGGCTCCCGGCACAATCTCCAGCCGTTTGTCCTGGATGCGCAACTGGGCCAGCGCCTGCTCGTTGAGCGGAATCACCGGCCAATCGTTGCCGCCGACGATCAGCAGCGTTGGCGCCTGCACGCGGGGCAGCGCCTCCCCCGCCAGATCGGGCCGCCCCCCGCGCGAGACTACCGCCGCCACCCGATCCGGACGCTCGGCTGCGGCCACCAGCGCCGCCGCCGCGCCCGTGCTGGCCCCGAAGTAGCCGATAGGCAGCTTCTGCGTGATCGGGTTCTGGAGGAGCCAATCCGTCGCGCCCACCAGCCGTTGGGCCAGCAGGTCTATATCGAAGCGCAGGTGGCGCGTGGTGTTGTCTACCGCTTCCTCATCGCGGGTCAGCAGATCCATCAGGAGGGTCGCAAATCCATCCTCCTGAAGTATTTGCGCCACGTACTTGTTGCGGGGGCTGTGGCGGCTGCTGCCGCTGCCGTGCGCAAACAGCACCACGCCGCGCAGGGCCTCCGGCACGGTCAGATCGCCGTCCAGCACAACCGGCCCGATGCTAATCTGGACCGGCTGGGATGGCCGGGCTTGCGTTAGCGTCGCGAAGGAATCCATACCCTCACCTCCATTCCGAAGTCCTTACCTATATGGCCCCCACCCCCAACCCACTGCCAGGGTCGGGGCTGCAATGGACTGCCAGGGTCGGCAGGGTTACGGCCCCTGCCTCCGCCTTGCCACAGCCCTCCGCCTGGCGATCCACGCTGCGGGAGAGGGGAGCGGCCCCACCCCCTAACCCATTGGCAGGGTCGGCGCTCAACGGTTCGCGCCTCCGCCTTGCGATCCCCAAGAACAGGGGAGGGGAGAGGCTGCGCTTCTCGGTTCCCCCTCTCCCAACTTTAGGAGAGGGGGACAGGGGGTGAGGGCGAAAACTGAATGGCCCTGGGATCAGGCGGGCGCGCCGATCTCCCGATTGGCCTGCTGCAGCAGCGTGATCACTTCGTCGTCCGTCACCTGCTCGAAGTCCTCGTACCAGAGACCGACGGCCCGGAAGTTGATGGGCGTGGAAGCGCAAATCACCTCATCGGCCTCTCCCCGCAGCGCCTGGGCGGTCTCGGCGGCGCAGACCGGCACGGCGAGCACGATCCGCTGCGGATTCTGCTGGCGGATCGAGCGGATCGCGGCGCGAGCGGTGACGCCCGTAGCCAGGCCATCGTCCACCAGGATCACCGTCTTGCCATGCAAGTCGGGGAACGGGCGGTCACCGCGATAGCTGCGGATGCGCCGCTCCATCTCCGCCGTCTCCCGCGTGATGGTACGCTGTAACTGCTCCTCGGTGACGCCCAGATAGCGGATCGCCAGGTCGTCCCGCACCAGCACGCCGCCCGGCGCGATAGCGCCAATGCCTAACTCCTCATGGCCGGGCGCGCCGAGCTTGCGCGCCACGATCACATCCAGCGGGGCATTGAGCGCCTGGGCCACCTCGTAGCCGACCACCACGCCGCCGCGCGGCAGGGCGAGGACAATCGGGTTCTGCTCGCGATATTGCATCAGGTGCGTCGCAAGCTGTTTTCCGGCGTCATGCCGATCCTGGAAGACAATCGCATTGTCGAAGGGTTCCCAATGTGCCATGTCTGTTTCCTCAAGCGCGCGCAACCTGTGCGCGGCGCATTGCGTCCCTTAGTTCTTGCGCCTGCCCGTATCTAACCCAAGTTGCTACCTAGGAACACGTTTGAGAGAGAATCGCTCTGGAAACCGGCTTTTGCATCACCGTTTGCCTTCTCGAAGAGGCAAGGTAGCAACTTGAGTTATCTACACTCTTGTGGATCTAGTGTGCAACTCCAGAATAATAGAGATATGACCCCCCAGGTCAGGCAAAGGTTCCCTCCCCTTCCGGGCAGCAAATTGCGGCCACGGACCACGTATAACGGTAAGGCTTCCCTTCCGGGCCGGAAATTGAGGAACATCCTGCCGTTGCGTTTCCGTCTGTCCCTTGATGCGCGGTATTCGCCTGCCTGATTTACGTGCTCTGCGCCTGACGGCCCCATTTTATGAAAGTTCCGGCTTAAACCACGGTTTCCTTGAGCGCTACCGCCTGAGCCAATAGAGGTAAGGACAGATGCATCCGATGGCATTTCCCCGACGTCCGGCCCCGAACGTCGCCCGTGTCAAGCACTACTTGCCGACAGATCATATTGCCGATCCGCGCCAGGAGGTCCGCCAACGCCTCCTGGATGCCGGGCTGCGCGATAAGGTCAAGCCCGGAAATCGGATCGCCATCACCGCCGGAAGCCGGGGCATGGGCGGCTTTATCGAGCTGCTCTCCGGCATTGTGGATGCCGTGAAGGAGGCGGGTGGCCAGCCCTTCCTGATCCCGGCGATGGGCAGCCACGGCGGCGCCGTCCCGGAGGGGCAGACCGAGATCCTGCATCGGCTGGGGGTGACCGAGCAGTCGGTAGGTGCGCCTATCCGGGCGACGATGGAGACTGTGCCGCTGGGCAAGGCGGAAAACGGCGCGGAAGCGCATGTAATAAAATTGCCTGGGAGGCAGATGGAATCCTTGTTTTGGGGCGCGTCAAGACCCATCCCGAGTCCATCGGGGAGCTGGCCTCCGGGCTACTGAAGATGACGACTATCGGCCTGGGCAAGCAGCGCGGCGCGCAGGAGGCGCACAACCACGGCCTGTGGGAGTCGGTGCGGGCCGTGCCGCGCCTGATTTTAGCCCGGACGAAGGTCCTCTATGGCGTGGCGGTGGTGGAAAACGGCTACCGGCAGCCGGTGGTCGTGGAAGCCGTGCCGCCCCATTACGATGCGTTCCTGGAGGCGGACATGCGGCTGCTCGCCATCGCCAAAGGCTACCTGGCGACGCTGCCGTTTCAGCAGCTAGATGTCCTCGTATTAGACGAGATCGGCAAAGACATCTCCGGCGCCGGGATGGACCCGAACGTGGTGGGCCGCTGGCACGCCGTTCCCACGCGCCCGCATGTCCCCAACTACCATCGGATCGTCGCCCTCTCGATCACGCCGCCCTCGCTGGGCAACGGCATCGGCATGGGCATGGCCGATTTCACCACGCAGCGCGCCGCCGCTACCTACGACCCCGCCGTGACCTATGTCAATCTCCTGACCGCTCAGGAGCCGGGCGGCAATACGCGCGAAGGGCCGCTGCCGCTGGCGCTGCCCTCGGACCGCGACGCGATTGAGGTAGCGCTCTATTCGTCTCTGGCCGGAGACAGGCCGCGCCTGTGCCGCATCCGCAACACGGATGCGCTCGATACCTTCTGGGTTTCCGAGGCCCTACTGGAGGAGGTCTCGCAGAACCCCAGGCTCAGCATCCTCGAGCCGCCTGCCCCGATGGCGTTCGACACGGCAGGCAATCTTTTCTAGCGGCCAGGCGCTCGAAGTTTGGCGTTTTCCAAGAGGTAGTTGTTCGGAACTCTGGGTGCACGGCGGCATAATGCAGCCCGGCCCCGCGCCAGCGCGCGCTTTGCGAGAAAGGAACAGCGATGGCAAAGAACACTTCCGATATCCTAATCGAAGGCATTATTAATTGGGGCGTGGATACGGTGTTCGGCATTCCCGGCGACGGCATCAACGGCATCATGGAGGCCCTGCGCACCCATCAGGATAAGGTTCGCTTCATCCAGGTGCGCCATGAGGAGGCGGCAGCCTTCATGGCCTGCGCGCACGCCAAATATACCGGGCGGCTGGGGTGCTGCCTGGCTACCTCCGGCCCCGGCGGCATCCATCTCTTGAACGGCCTCTACGACGCCAAGATGGATCAGGCGCCGGTGCTCGCCCTCACCGGACAGACCTATTCCGACCTGAAGGGCAGTTACTTCCAGCAGGACGTGAACATGTGCCGCCTGTTTGAAGATGTAGCTATCTACAACCAGGAGTGCATCAACCCCAATCAGATGGACATGCTGGTCAACGAAGCCTGCCGCCATGCGCTCAACCATCGGGGCGTCGCCCACATCAACGTCCCCGTGGACTACCAGGAAAAGGCGCCCGACGGCCATACCTCCACACATAAGATCAAAGGCTCGACGGATAACGTCTGGCCGTCGCCGCTGGCCCTGCCGCGCGAAGAGGAGCTAAAGCGCGCCGCCGCCATCCTCAACGACGCCAAGCGGCCCGTGATCCTGGTCGGACAGGGCGCGCTGGGCGCCGGCGACGAGGTGATCGCGCTGGCCGAAACGCTCGGCGCTCCCATCGTCAAGGCCCTTTTAGGCAAGGGCGTTGTTCCCGACGACCATGCGCTGACGACCGGCGGGATCGGGCTGCTGGGCACGACGCCCTCGCAGGATGCCATGGAGGGCTGCGACGCGCTGCTCATCATCGGCTCGTCGTTCCCCTATATGGAGTTTCTGCCTAAGCCGGGCCAGGCTAAAGGCGTCCAGATAGACGATAAGCCCGACCGCATTGGCCTGCGCTTCCCGGTAGATGTCGGTCTGGTCGGGGATGCCAAGCCCACGGTCGCTGCGCTTGGCCGATTGGTGGAGCGCAAGCAAGATCGCGGCTTCCTGGAAAAGCTCCAGAAGGGCATGGAGGAGTGGTGGAAGCTGATGGAAGAACGGGCCATGCGCGATGATGTGCCCATCAAGCCGCAGCGCGTCGCCTGGGAGCTGTCCCAACTGGCCGCCGACGATGCCATCGTCTCCACCGATTCGGGCACGATCACCACCTGGATCGCCCGCTACTTCAAGATGCGCGGCACGCAGAAGTTTAGTTGTTCGGGCACGCTGGCGACGATGGCGCCGGGCCTGCCTTACGCTATCGCCGCCGCGCTGGCCTACCCGAATCGGCAGTCTATCGCCTTCGTCGGCGATGGCGGCTTTACGATGCTGATGGGCGAGTTCGCCACCGCAGTCAAGTACAACCTGCCGATCCTGGTAGTTATCATCAAGAACAATGTGCTCGGCCAGATCAAGTGGGAGCAGATCGTCTTTCTCGGCAATCCGGAATACGGCGTAGACCTGCATCCGATTGATTTTGCCAAGTACGCGGAGGCGTGCGGCGGGCTGGGCTTGACCGTGGAAAAGCCCCAGGAGATTCGGCCAGCGCTGGAGAAGGCGATTGCTTCCGGCAGGCCGTCCGTCGTGGAAGTCGTCGTAGACCCATACGAGCCGCCGATGCCGCCCAAGATCAGCCTGCAGCAGGCGGAGAACTTCACCAAGGCGCTGTTGCGGGGCCAGCCCCACGGCGGCGAGCTGGTCGAGACGATTCTCAAGGACAAGATTCGCGAACTGGTTTAAACGCGCTTGCCTTTCTTCTGTTCTTGAAGGGAGCGGCCCTCCCCCCGGCCCCTCGCGCAGGGTGTAGGGGATAGGGTGTAGGGGGTAGGGTGTAGAGTCGCTCTCACCCCCTGCCCCCTCTCCCACGCTGCGGGAGAGGGGAGAGGAGAAGCCGGGTCACCCTCTTCCCTGTGAGCGTAGCGAACGTAGCAGGGTCGTTAGGCGGAGGGCCCAACCATAGCAGGCCCTACCCTTGCAGTAGGGGCCGGGGGATTAGGTTAATAAGGAGAAGGGAGAGGCGAGCGCAGGAGGGGAGACGGGAGGAGAAGCCATGAACTCAGAAGCCGTCACGGATGTGATCGCCCAGCAAGAATGGCTGGAGCCTGTCGAGACAGGATTGCAGAAGGCGGTTCACAGCGCCTTCGACGCTGGCGGGCAGGCCGGGCGCAAAGTGGAGGATTTCCTGCACGGCACCTGGCTGGGCCATCCGCTGCATGTTGTGCTCACCGACATACCGATCGGCGCCTGGACGATGGCGGCGGTCCTTGATGCTGCCGATGCCGTTCGCGGGCGCAACTCCAGCGGGGCAGCGGCGGATGCGGCGGTAGCCATGGGCCTGATTAGCGCCGTGCCCACGGCCATCGCCGGCCTGACAGACTGGCACAAGACCGACGGCAAATCGCGCCGCGTCGGCCTGGTGCATGGGCTGCTGAATATCACCGCGACCGCCCTCTTTGCCACCTCCTGGGCGCTGCGCCGCCGCAAGTCGCGCGATGCAGCCCGGATCTGCGGCTGGATCGGCTATGCCCTGGCCTTTGGCTCGGCCTGGCTTGGCGGCGACCTGGTTTACGGAGAGAAGATCGGGGTAGACCATGCCAACCGCCAGCCGCTCCCCAGCAACTTTGTGCCGGTGATGCCGGATGCGGATCTACCGGAGGACACGCCCCACCGTGCCGAGGTAAACGGAGTCAAGCTGGTGCTGGTGCGTCGGGATGGCCGGGTCTACGCGCTGGCCGAAACCTGCGCGCACCTGGGCGGGCCGCTTTCGGAGGGCCAGCTACAAGGCGAAAGCATCGTCTGTCCCTGGCATGGTTCACGCTACGCCCTCGACGACGGGCGCGTGCTCGACGGTCCTTCGACCTTCCCGCAGCCCTGCTTTGAGGCGCGCATCCACAACGGCCAGATTGAGGTGCGTATGCATTCGCAATATATTCGGCATGAATTGGCTTCGGCCCAGGGTTGAGCAGTCAACCTCCAGACTATGAATGACCCGTCTGGTCTGCATCCAGCCGGGCATTGAAATACCCGTCTATAGGGCCTGCGGCCAAGCGTCCTAGCGGACGCTCCGTTATGGAAGATTCTTTCCGCTCTCCGGAGGGAGCCACCTACCGATAGGCTCGTTTTCCCGTCCGCAGGACGGTTGGCGGCATAGTGGTCCTAGAGACGGGTCATTTATGGCCCGGCACTGTGTAACGCTGAGTTAGACTATGAGGCAGTATGATGGCGACAATCGAAACAATTGAGACAAAGACCCTACCCGTCCATTTCATACCGAAAGACCAGGTCGGCACAACGCGCCAGCTGACGGTGGATGTGAAGGCCCTGGAGGCGGAGCTGCGCCGGACCGTGCGCGGCGAGGTGCGCTTCGACGCGGGCAGCCGGGGCCTCTACTCCCAGGACGCCTCCAACTACCGCATGGTGCCCCTGGGCGTGGTGATCCCTCTGGATGCCGAGGATGTCGTCGCCACCGTCGCGGCCTGCCGCCGCTTTGGCGTTCCCCTCCACGGGCGCGGCGGCGGCACCGGCATTCCCGGCCAGACGGTCAACGATGGGCTGCTGCTGGACTTCTCCAAGTACATGAATCATATCCTGGCAATCGATCCGGAGAAGAAGCTGGCGCGCGTCCAACCCGGCGTCGTTCTGGATAGCCTGCGGGACGAGGCGACCCGGCGCTGCGGCCTGACGTTTGGGCCGGACCCGGCGACCCATAGCCGCTGCACCCTGGGCGGCATGATCGGCAACAACTCCTGCGGCATCCACTCGGTCATGGCGGGCCGCACCTCCGACAACGTCGAGGAGCTGGAGGTCTTGCTCTACGACGGGACGCGCCTGCGCGTGGGCCCGACCAGCCCGGAGGAGCTGGAGCGCCTTATCCAGGCGGGCGGACGCCAGGGCGAGATCTATGCCCGGCTCAAGGCCCTGCGGGATAAGTACGCCGCTCTCATCCGGGAGCGGTTCCCGAACATCCCCCGCCGAGTCTCCGGCTATGGCCTGAATGAGCTGCTGCCGGAAAACGGATTTAACGTGGCCAGAGCCCTCGTCGGCACCGAAGGCACTTGCGTTCTCGTGCTGGAGGCGACCGTCAAGCTTGTTCCCAATCCACCCGTGCGCTCGCTGCTCGTGCTCGGCTTCCCGGACATCTTCCACGCCGCCGATTACGTCGTGGAGGCGCTCAAGTACGACCCTATCGGCTGCGAAGGGCTCGACGATGAGTTCCTCAAAGACATGGAAAAGAAAGGGATGCACGACCCCACCGTCAAGCTGATGCCCGATGGAGACGGCTGGCTGCTGATCGAGTTTGGCGGGCAGAGCAAGGAAGAATCGGACGCCAAGGCGCGCGCCCTGATGGAGGACCTGAAGAAGCAGGGCAATCCACCCCCGATGAAGCTCTTCGACGACCCCGCGCAGGAGGCCCATATCTGGCACCTGCGGGAGGAAGGGCTGGGAGCGACGGCCCGCGTGCCCGGCGAGCCGGATAACTGGGAGGGCTGGGAAGATGCGGCCGTGCCTCCCGACAAGCTGGGCCGCTATCTGCGCGACTTCAAGGCGCTGATGGATAAATACGACTACCACGGCCCACTCTACGGGCATTTCGGCGATGGCTGCGTCCATACTCGCCTGACTTTCGACCTGGAGACCGCCGACGGCATCCAGAAATATCGCCGCTTCGTCGAAGAGGCCGCCGATCTGGTCGTCTCCTACGGCGGCTCGCTCTCCGGCGAGCACGGCGACGGCCAGGCGCGCGGCGAGCTGCTGACCCGCATGTACGGCAAGGAGCTGATCGATGCGTTCTGCGAGTTCAAGTCCATCTGGGACCCCGACTGGAAGATGAATCCCGGCAAGGTGGTGGCTCCCTACCGCGTGGACGAGAACCTGAAGCTCGGAACCCACTACAACCCGCCGCAGGTAAAAACCCACTTTCAGTTCCCGGACGATAAGCACAGCTTCTCCTACGCAACGGAGCGCTGCGTCGGGGCGGGCGTCTGCCGACGGCATGGCGGCGGGACGATGTGCCCCTCCTACATGGTGACGCGGGAGGAGAAGCACTGCACGCGCGGGCGCGCCCGGATGCTCTTTGAAATGCTCCAGGGCAATCCGGTGCAGGGCGGCTGGAAGAGCGAGGCGGTCAAGGAGTCGCTGGATCTGTGCCTGTCCTGCAAGGGCTGCAAGGGGGATTGCCCGGTGCAGGTGGACATGGCCACCTACAAGGCCGAATTCCTCTCGCACTACTACGAGGGACGCCTGCGCCCCCGTCATGCCTACGCCTTCGGGCTTATTCATCGCTGGGCGCGGCTGGCTTCCCTGGCGCCCGGCGTGGTCAATCTCCTCAACCACGTCCCGCTGGTGGGCCGCCTGATCAAGCTGGCGGTGGGCATGGAGCAGAAGCGGACCATCCCGGCTTTTGCGCCCTATACCTTCAAGGCGTGGTTTAGCCAGCGGGCTCTCAGGAACATCGGTCGGCCTAAAGTCATCCTGTGGCCGGATACCTTCAACGACCATTTCCATCCCACCACTGCCCAGGCCGCCGTGGAGGTGCTGGAGGCGGCAGGCTTTCAGGTAGACGTGCCCATGCAGGATATGTGCTGCGGTCGTCCCCTCTACGACTACGGCATGCTGGATACCGCCAAAAGCTGGCTGCTCCAGATCCTGAACATGCTCAAGCCCCAGATCGAAGCCGGCGTCCCTATCGTCGTGCTGGAGCCAAGCTGCGCCTCGGTGTTCCGGGATGAGCTGATCAACCTGTTCCCGATGAACGAGGACGCCAAGCGCCTCAGCCAGCAGACCTTCCTGCTGAGCGAGTTCCTGGAGAAGAAGGCCAACGATTTTGCGCTTCCTAAGCTGCGCCGCAAGGCGCTCGTGCACGGCCACTGCCACCATAAATCGGTGCTGAAGATGCAGGACGAGGAATCGGTGCTCAAGCAGATGGGGCTGGAGTACCAGGTGCTCGATTCGGGTTGCTGCGGGATGGCGGGCGCGTTCGGCTTTGAGCCGGGCGATCACTATGAGGTCTCGATCAAGTGCGGGGAGCGGGTGCTGCTGCCCCAGGTGCGCCAGGCCGATAAGGAGACTCTAATTATCACCGATGGCTTTAGCTGCCGCGAGCAGATCACCCAGCAGACCGACCGGGCGCCCCTGCACCTGGCGCAGGTGATCAAGATGGCTCTGGAGGAGGGAGCCGAGGGCAGGCCGGGCACCTATCCGGAGAAGGCGTATGTCCGCGCGCCCATGCCGCCCGCCGAGATGGTCAAGACGGCCCTTATTCTGGGCGCGGGCGCCCTGGCTCTTGGCGGGGCGCTCTGGTGGGGGCTGCGCGGCAGGAATTCCAAACGTTTTACAGAAGGATAAATTAGGCGGCTAGATTCGCAACAGTTATTAGCCGCCCGTAAAGAAAATGAAGGGATCCTGCCCAGGAAGGGCACAGGAGGAATCGGCACATGATGGCCCGAAGCGGTTTTCGCCTCTTTCGCATCGCCGGCATTAGCATCTATCTGGATTGGAGCCTGCTGTTCATCTTCTGGCTGGTGATCTGGCAGCTTGCCGCCGGAGTCTTCCCATTCTGGCACCCGGACTGGGGACCGGGCCTAGCCTGGGGCGTCGCCATTGTGGCCGCCATTCTGTTCTTCGCCTCCATCCTAGCCCATGAGATGGCCCACTCCCTGGTAGCCAAAGCGAAGGGTCTGCCAGTGCGCCGCATCACGCTGTTCATGTTCGGAGGCGTCTCCAACATCGAGCAGGAGCCGCCCTCAGCGGGCACGGAGTTCCTGGTGGCCATCGTGGGGCCGATTACCAGCATTGTGCTGGGCGTGATCTTTTCGATCCTGGGTGGCTTGCTCGTCGGCAACGTGGGCACCGCCATCACCAGCCCACGCGAGATACTCGCGCACGCCGGCCCTCTGGCCACGCTGCTGTTCTGGCTGGGACCGATTAACATCCTGCTCGGCGTCTTTAACCTGATACCGGGCTTTCCGCTCGATGGCGGGCGCGTCCTGCGCTCGATCCTCTGGGGCATCACGCACAATCTAACGCAGGCCACGCGCTGGGCCGCCACGGTCGGACAGATCGTGGCCTGGCTGCTGATCGTCTCCGGCATTGCGATGGTCTTCGGCGTGCGAATCCCCTTCTTCGGGACGGGGCTGATCGGGGGCCTGTGGCTGGCCTTTATCGGTTGGTTTCTCAACAATGCGGCGATTGCCAGCTATCAGCAGGTTGTCGTGCAGGACATCCTGGAGGGAGTGCCGGTCGCGCGCCTGATGCGCTCCGACGTGCATGGCGTGCCCCCGGATATTTCGGTTAGCTCCCTGGTCTACGACCACCTGATGGGTACGGACGAGCGCGCGTTTCCGGTGGTGGAGGGCGATAATCTGGTGGGGCTGGTCACCCTGGATGATGTGCGCCGGGTTCCGCGCGACGCCTGGGACGTCACCTCCGTGCGCCAGATCATGACGCCCGCCGATCAACTGGAGGTCGTCCAGCCGCGCGAGGATACCAGCGACGCGCTGCTAAAACTGGCACGGCGCGACATCGGCCAGATGCCCGTCGTTGAGAACGGGCATCTGGTTGGCATCTTGCGCCTGCGCGACATCATGCGATGGCTGCAACTGCACTCGGACGGACTGTTGGGAACTTGACCGCTCTCATTTCCGATCTTACAAGGTAAAGATGCCAGTCTGAAAAGGAGGAAGGGAAATGGACTTTATTGTCTGGCTTTGCGTCGGCTTGATCTGCGGGATTCTGGCCAGGATACTGATGCCTGGCCCGGAAGAGGAGGCCATGGGCGGGATCATCACCGACATCACTATCGGGATGGTCGGTGCCTACATCGCTGGCTATATGGTTCGCACCTACTATCTGGCCCACTTTTCGACCGCTTATCTCTGGTGGAACTTGCTCTTTGCGTTCGCGGGCGCTGCCGGTTTGCTGATGATGAAGCGCGCGCTCACCGACCAGGAGGACACGAGCGATTCGATACCGCCCCTCTAAATTCCTGGAGCCATAATAAGGAGGCCAAGGCAGGAAAAGAGCGAACTAGAATATAATTTTCTCCTTGCGGCCGGTGTCTGCCGCGGACGTCCGCGATCGCCACTCGGACCGTCGATTCGCATTCAGGAAAGGCCACCACGCCGTGACGCAAGACTGTAGCGCCTACCCCGAGAAGGTGCCCACCGGCACCCCGGGTCTCGATGCCGTGTTGCAGGGAGGGCTACTGCGCGGACGACTCTACCTGCTCCAGGGGGATCCCGGTACAGGCAAGACCACTATCGCCCTCCGCTTTCTCCTTTCCAGCCTCGAACGAGGCGAACGCGCTCTCTATATCACTCTCTCCGAAACCCGCGCCGAGCTGGAGGCGGTCGCCCGTTCGCATGGCTGGGATATCGCGCGCCTGCCCATCTGCGACCTCTCCAGCACCGAAGCCTCCCTGAGAGCCGAGACGCAGTATACCATCTTCCACCCCGCCGATGTCGAGCTTGGCGAGACCACGCAGGCCATCCTGGGGCAGGTCGAGTCTGTGCTGCCCCGAAACGTCATCTTTGATGGCCTCTCCGAGATGCGGCTGCTCTCCGGCGATCCCCTGCGCTACCGCCGGCAGATGCTCTCGCTCAAGCAGTACTTCGCGGATAAGGGCATCACGGTGCTGCTGCTCGATGATCGCTCGACTCCCCTGGCCGAGATCCAGCCCGAGAGCATCGTCAGCGGCATCATTGACCTGGAGCAGTTCACTCCTATCTATGGAGGCACGCGCCGCCGTCTCTTCGTCCAGAAGGTGCGAGGCGCCACGTACCTCGGCGGCTTCCACGACTACGATATCCATACCGGCGGCGCGGTCGTCTACCCCCGGCTGGCTATAGACACGCATCGGCGTCCCGAAATGGTCCCCTCCGGGGCCGTCCCTAGTAACATTTCCGGCCTGGACCAATTGCTGGGCGGCGGACTGGAGTATGGCACTACCACCCTGATCCTCGGCCCCTCAGGCGTCGGTAAGTCTACGGTCGCTCTCCAGTACGTCGCCGCTGCCCTAACGGGAGGGCAGCGCGCCGCGGTCTACACCTTCGACGAGGTCCTCCATACCCTCTTCGCCAGGGCCGAAAAGCTCTGCGCCGGATTCCGCGACTTTACCCATACCGGCCACCTGCGGGTGGTCCAGGTCGATCCCGCCGAGCTGACCCCGGGGGCCTTCGCCGACGACGTCCGCCGCGCCGTGGAGGAAAACGACACCCGCATCGTCGTGATCGATAGCCTCAACGGCTATATGAGCTCCATGCCGGAGGAACGCTTCGTCTCCACCCATCTGCACGAGCTGTTCGCCTTCCTCAATCAGCGCGGCGTCATCACCATCCTCGTGGTAGCCCAGCACGGCTCCGTCAGCGCCCCCGAGGCCTCGGTGGACATCAGCTACCTCGCCGATACGGTGCTGCTAATGCGCTACTTCGAAGCGAACGCCGAGATCTGCCAGGCCATCGGCGTCTTCAAGAAGCGCACCGGCCCGCACGAGCGCACGCTGCGCGAGCTGCGCATCACCGAGACCGGCATCCAGATCGGCGAACCGCTGCGGCAGTTCTGGGGCATTATGACGGGCGTGCCGCAGTATGGCAGCTCCCTGACCGCCCCGCAGGAGAGGCCCGCCTGATGAGCAAGACCCCCACGGTAGTACACTCTACGGCAAGCCCGCGCACCCTGACCGAGCAGCGCGTGCTCGTTCATGCGCCTATCGGACGGGATGGCCCCCTCACCCTGAAGATACTGACCGAACGGGGCATCCCGGCCCACCTGTGCGAGGGCCTGGAGGAGTTCTGCCAGGAGATTCGGTGCGGCGCCGGCGCAGTCATCGTGACCATGGAGGCGCTCCTCGGTGACGGCGCCGAACGGCTGGCTGCTGCCCTTGAGCACCAGCCCCCCTGGTCCGACCTGCCGGTGCTCGTCCTGACCAGCCATGGGGAGCGCGAGGAGGTCCTGCACTTTCTCTCGCACGTCACCATTCTGGAGAAGCCGCTGCGGCTCCCCTCTCTGCTCTCGGCCGTGCGGACGGCTATTCAGGCGCGCGAGCGTCAGTATCAGGTGC
>Ga0209810_1000338_pt1 | contig 113476 bp, 118 predicted proteins | sample Coa_R1_7_FD_187159 | JGI IMG/M metagenome (GOLD analysis project Ga0209810, IMG submission 187159) | Surface soil microbial communities from Centralia Pennsylvania, which are recovering from an underground coalmine fire - Coalmine... | ecosystem: Environmental > Terrestrial > Soil >...
AGATCCTGAAGGCGCTGGGGCTGCGCGAGCGCGGCCCGGTCATGATCGCCTGCCCGTCGTGCGGCCGCGACAACGTCGGCGTGCACAGGCTCGCCGAGCAGGTCGAGGCGCGACTCGCCGCGTACCCCCAGCATTTCGAGGTGGCGGTGCTCGGCTGCGCCGTCAACGGGCCCGGCGAGAGCGGCGACGCCGACTTCGGCATCGCCGGCGGGCGCGACGTCGGCTTCATCTACGCGCACGGGCGCGTGCTCAAGAAGGTCTCGAGCGACATCCTCGTCGACGAGCTGTTCCACGAGATCGACCGCTGGATCGCCGACGGCATGTACCGCCCGAAGCGGCTGAAGATGGCGAAGCCGGCCGCGCTCGCGATGGCCGAAGCCTCCGCGATCCCGCTCGAGTAGCCTGCCGAGGCAACGATGATCGCCCGGGCTTCACAGCTTTTCTTGCCGACCCTGCGGGACGCGCCCGCCGACGCCGAGGCGGTCTCGCACAAGCTGCTCGTCCGCGCGGGCTACATCCGCCAGGTCGGGGCCGGCCTCTGGACGTTCCTGCCGCTCGGCTGGCGCGTCCACCGCAAGGTCGAGCAGATCATCCGCGAGGAGATTGACGCGATCGGCGCGCAGGAGTTCCTCGCGCCGGTGCTGACGCCGATCGAGCTCTGGGAGGCGACCGGCCGCGAAAGGATCGGCGAGATCTTCCACGTCACCGACCGCGCTGGGCGCCGGTTCATCCTGCCGCTCACGCACGAGGAGACGTTCACGTTCCACGCGCGCGAGATCCAGTCGTACAAGGAGCTGCCGCAGCTCTGGTACCACTTCCAGACGAAGGAACGCGACGAGCCGCGCCCGCGCGCCGGGCTGCTGCGCGTCCGCGAGTTCGTCATGAAGGACGCGTACTCGTTCGACCGCGACGAGGAGAGCGCATACGCGTCGTTCGAGAAGAACCGCGTCGCGTATCACCGCATCTTCGAGCGCTGCGGCGTCGAGGCGCACGAGGTGAAGGCCGAGAGCGGGATCATGGGCGGCGAGCTCACGTACGACTTCCTGGCGCCGTCGGGCTCGGGCGAGAACGTGCTCGTGCGCTGCGAGCGCGGCGACTACGCGGCGGACGCCGAGGTCGCCCGCGCAATCCCGCGCGCCGCCGCGCTGCCGCCGGCGCTCGACGCGCCGGAAGAGGTGGAGACCCCGGGTATCGCGACGTGCGAGGCGCTGGCCGAGTTCCTCGGCGTCGACCTCGCAGCGACCTCGAAGGCGATGCCCGTGACGACCGAGGACGGCCGCGTCGTCCTCGCGTTGATCCGCGGCGACGACCGGCTGTCGGAATCCAAGCTGCTCTCTACGCTGAAGGTCGGCTCGCGTCCCTCCACGGACGACGAGATCCGCGCGGCGTTCGGCGCGTCCGGAGGCTCGCTCGGGCCGGTCGGCTTCGGCGGCGAGGTGGTCGCGGACGAGACGCTGCGCGATGGGCAGTACGTGGTAGGCGCAAACCGCGACGGCCGGCACCTCCGCGGCGTCCAGGCGGGACGGGACTACCAGCCGCGCTTCGCGGACCTGCGCGAGCCGGCCGAGGGCGACCGCTGTCCGGAGTGCGGCGGCGCGCTCACCTTCGAGACGACGATCGAGGTCGGCCACATCTTTTACTTCGCCGACAAGTACAGCCGCGGCCTCGAGGCGACGTTCCTCGACGCGGACGGCACCGAGAAGCCGCTGCTCGGCGGCAGCTACGGGATCGGACTAGGCCGCGTCATGGCGGCCGTCGTCGAGCAGCGCAACGACGAGAACGGGATCGTCTGGCCGCGCTCGATCGCGCCGTACGACGTCCACGTCGTCGTCCTGAAGGACGCGGAGGAGATCGGAGAGCAGGCCGCGCGCGCACTCAACGAGGCGGGCTACGAGGTGCTGCTCGACGACCGCGACCTGCGGCCGGGCGAGAAGTTCGCGGACGCCGACCTGATCGGCATCCCGACCAGGGTCACCGCCGGTCGGAAGAGCCTGGAGGACGGGGCGGTCGACGTGCGCGACCGCGCGACGGGCGCCGAGCGACGTGTGAGCGTTGCCGAGTTGGGCAAGGAGATCTGACGTGGCGAAGCGGCGCCGGTATGCGGTGGAGCCGTTCGGCCCGGCGGTCGAACGGCTGATGAACGAGCTGGGGGTGACCTATCGCGCCCTCGCCGCGAAGACGGGGCTGTCGGCCGGCTACCTGAACCACCTCGTGCACGGCAACCGTCCCGTCCCGTCGAACGAGGTGGTGGAGACGCTGGCGAGCGCGCTCGACGTCGACCCCGAGCACTTCCGCGAGTACCGGCTCCGCGTGATCACGGAGAAGCTCGAGTCGCAGCCCGAGCTGGTCGACCGCCTCTACCGGCGGCTCAACGCCTGACGACGGGCCGCCGTCACCGCGCCTAACCTCCGCCGCCCCGGCGCGTCTTACTCGGTGGCCGGTGGGGTCCCGGCAAGCGACCACTGGGGGGTTAGGGGCCCCACCGAGCCTTTGCAGCGGAACGACACGCCGGGAGCGACCGACGAGGCGCGTCAGAGGCTCGACGTCGCGACGTCGCGGCGCCAGAGCGCCCCCAGCGGCGCCTTCAGCCGGCAGGCGACGATCCGGCGTCCGCGCTCCTCGTTGTCGAGGTGCCAGCGGTTGTCGATCGTCGCGACGGCGCGGGAGGTGACGCACGGACGGCCGACCTCGGCCGCGGCGAAGCCGACGAGCAGCGCGAACCGCTGCGGCAGCGACCGCGGCCGCCAGTACTGCCAGCTCAGGTGGCCGCCGAGGACGTGCGGCAGCCCGCGCGAGGGTCCGTAAAACTCGAGCGCGGAGGCCTCGCCGTAGTTGCGGGCGAGCACGACGCCGTCGCGGCGGTCCGGCGCGGGCAGGGCGTTCCACGCCCGCGCCGTCTCGTCGGCAAGCTCGGGCCAGCCGATCTCGTCCTTGTACCAGCTGTTCCTCCAAACGCCCGAGCCCACCATCGAGGCGGTGCTGCGGACGGGCAGGACGGTCGGAAGCGCGAACACGAGCACCGCCGCGTGCAGCGCGAGGAGCGGCACGAGCAGCGCGACGCGGCGCGCGACCGTCGCGCGGCGGAGCCGGGCGCCGATTGCCACCGCGCCCGCCGCGACCGCGATCGAGTCGGTCGGAAGCGGGTAGTACGCGCGGCCGCGCTCGAGCAGGAAGAGGAGCGTGACGAGCGGAGGCACGAGCGCGAGCGCCCGCAGCCTCGGCCGACGCCAGAGCGCGAAGACGCCGATCCCCGCTACGACGAGGCCTGCGCCGAGGAACAGCTGCTGCGCGACGTAGGTGGTGGGCGGCGTGTCGCTCGCGGTCTTCGCGTTCTGGCTGGAGACGAAGTGCACGCTCGGCCAGCCGTGACGTGCCTCCCAGACGAGGTTCGGCGCGAGCAGCAGCAGCGCGATCGCGAGGCCGAGCCACGGCCAGCGCGTCGCGAGCATGCGCCTGTCGTCGGTGGCGAGCAGCGCCGCCAGGAGTGCGGCGAGCAGAAACGCGATCGTGTACTTCGTCTCCAGCCCGGCTCCCGCGACTGCGCCGGCGACGAGCCACAGCCGCGGCCGGGCGCGAAGGAAGGCGACGAGCAACGTGGAGAGCAGCGCGACCCAGCAGAGCACGTCGAACCACGTGGGGTGGAAGATGCTGGCCGCTGCGAGTCCGTACGGACTCGTCGCCCAGACCAGCGCCGCGCCGAGTTGCGCGCCTGCGCCGCCGCCGAGCGCGCGCGTCATCAGCGCGACGAGGATCGTCGCCGCGAGCATCGCTGCGAGCGAGGTCAGCCGGAGCGCGTCGAGTGAGCTGCCGAAGACCGTGCGCACCAGCCAGCCGATCCATGCCGTGACCGGGGGAAAGTCGACGTAGCCGAGTGCGGGTCGCCGCGCGGCGGAGAGGAAGTAGAGCTCGTCGCGGTCCCAGCCGTAGCGGCCGAGGAACGGCAGCACGACCGCCGCCTCGACCGCGGCCGCCACCGCACCGACCCCGACGCTCACGCGGAGCGACGTCGTCGACCTCTCGACGCCCGGTGCTGACACGGCCGGTGCGACGTGCGCCACCGCGCGAGACACTACGCCTGAGACGCGGCGGGAATGACGACGTGGCTGCCCCTCGCGGGCCGCGCCAACGCGCTTGGTACCGTGTCGACCTGCCGCGGGGCGTGGCGCAGCCTGGTTAGCGCGCTAGTCTGGGGGACTAGAGGTCCCGAGTTCAAATCTCGGCGCCCCGATCGATTCGACCGAGCGCGCGCCGACCGCTTCTCGAGGAATGCGCGCGGCGCGACATCGGGCACAACCGGCGCGGGCTGGCGTCGCGCGGAGCCGCCCGTGCGGCGCCGCCCGCGACCAGGCGGCGCTGCAGTCCGCGCAGCCGCCTGACGGTGTCGGCCCCGGAAGTCGCCGCATTGAGATCCGCGACCGACACCGTCTGGTCGACCCGCGTAGCGGCGTGAAACTTGCGCTCTGCCCGTGACCTTTTGGCCGCCCCGAACGTTTTCCTTAGGGCCGGCCGAACGGGTTGCCGCATACCCTTTCGGCCGCCCCACTCTTTGCGCGGGTAGGTCAGCGGACGAGCGCGTACTCGCGCCCGAAGCCCGTCAGGTACACGTGGTGCGCGTCGGCGACGGCCGGCGAGTACTTCCCGTCGGGCCACGTCTGCAGAAGGCGTCCGTCGGAGACGCGCAGCGCGTACGTTCGCTTCGCGAACGTCGAGAACCAGACGACGCCGTCGATCACGCTTGCCGCGCCCGAGATCGGGCCGTTCGCGGCGTAGCTCCAGCGCACGGCGCCGGTGCCGGCGTCGAGCGCGTAGAACCGGTGGTCGTACGAGCCGACCAGCACGAGCCGGTCGGCCACCGCCGGGGACGCGTAGACGTAGCCGCCCGTCGGCCGCGACCACAGGAGGTCGCCGCTCGACTGGCCGAAGGCGTAGACGCCGTCGTCGAGCGAGCCGATGAAGACACGACCGTAGGCGACGGCCGGCGACGAGTAGAACGACCCGTGGCCGCCGCTCCGCCAGAGCACGCGGCCGGAGCGCTCGGCGAGCGCGTAGACGCTGCCGCCGTACGTGCCGATGAACAACCGGCGGCCCGCAAGCGCCAGCGAGCCCTTGATCGCGCCGTCGAGACGCGTGCGCCAGCGAACAGCGCCGGTGCGTGCGTCGAGCGCCCAAACGACGCCGTCCCAGTCGCCGACGAATACGGTCCCGTCGGCGACGAGCGGCGAGGACTCCGTCGGCCCGACCTCGCGCCGCCAGCGCAGCCGCCCGTTCGAGGCCGCGAACGCGTCGACCTCGCCGCCGGCGCGCGGGTGATGACACTCGGCGCTGCCGATGAACGTCACGTAGACGACGTGCGCCGCGACCGCCGGCGAGGCCCAGCCGCAGCGGTCGACCTTCCTGCGCCACACGACGTCTCCTGTCGCGGCGTCGAGCGCGTAGAGCCGCCCGTCGAAGGTCGGCAGGTAGAGCCGCCCGTAGGCGACGGCAGGCGGAAACTCGAGCAGCGCGCGCCCGTGGAACGTCCACACGCGATGGAGCGGCGGGCGGAGCTTCATCGGCGCCGCGCGCAGCCGCGCGGCGTCGTAGCCGTACGTCGGCCAGGCGATCCCGGGCGGCGGCGGCGGCGGCTTCGGCAGCGTCGGCGTGAACTCGGTGGTCGTCGAGCCGCGCACCGTGTGGGCGTGGGGGTGGAGGTGGTGCAGCGCGTACACGGCCGCGGCGGCGAGCACGGCGAGCCCCAGCAGGGCGGCGGCGATCCAGCGGGCGGGCCTGATCGTCCGACGGTACCGGCGGTGCCGGTCGACCTCTCAGGCGGCCGTCGGCGGCTCGAGCCGCGCGAGGAGCGCCGCCACGGTCGCGTCGAGCTGCGCGATCCGCGCGTCCTTCTCGGCGAGCTCGGCGGTCATCGCCTCGAGCCGTTCCCGCAGCGCGATCTCGACGACCGACGGCACCGCGGCGGCAGCCGTCGTCGTGTCCGGCCGCCGCGCCTGCAGCTGCGCTGCCTTCTGCGCACCCGTCGTCACGCGCAGCTCTTCCCACTGCTCGGTGATCACGCCCGCGAGCGCGACGCGCGTGATGAACCCGAGCTCGACAAGAATCTCCCCGAGCCGCCCGCCGTGCTCGCGCTGCGCCGCGAGCGCCGCCTCGAGCTGCTCCGGAGTAACCAGTCCCCGGTCGACGACGATGTCGCCGAGCCTTCTCCTCGCCGCAGGTTCCATGTCGCGCACGTCGCCGTATCGGGTGAATCCCACCTGAACGGGATCCCTCGATCGGTGAATGGGACCCGGCGGGACCGCCGGCCCATTTACGCCGGCCCGTCCGGCGCGCGAAGATGCCCACCCGCATGCGGCGACTGGTCATCTGCCTCGCGCTGCTCGCGCTCGCCGCTCCCGGCTCGGCCGCCGCGGGCGCGCTCGTGACGGCGTTCTACTACCCGTGGTACGGGACGCCCGCGCTCGACGGCGGCTGGGAGCACTGGAACCAGAACGGCCACACGCCGCCCGGCGATCTCGCATCGGCGTACTACCCGCTCCTCGGCGCCTACTCCTCCTCCGACCCGGCCGTGCTGTCGGCGCAGATGGACGAGCTCAGGCGCGCAGGCGTCGACGCGATCGCCGTCTCCTGGTGGGGACGCGGCTCCCCCGAGGACGCGCGGCTGCCGCTCGTCCTCTCGTCGGCGCGCGCCGCCGGCCTCGCCGTCGCGGCGCACCTCGAGCCGTACGCCGGTCGCACCGTCGCGAGCGTCGCCGCCGACGTCGGCTACCTGGACGGCCTCGGGATCAGGACCTTTTACGTCTACCGGGCGCTCGACCTGCCGGTGGTGGAGTGGCAGGCGGCGACACCGCAGCTGCACGCGGCCGGAAACACGCTCTACGCGCAGACGCCGTATGCGGGCGCCGCGGCCGCGGCCGGCTTCCAGGGCGTCTACACCTACGACATCGTCACGTTCTCGGGCGACAAGTTCGGGCGCATCTGCGGCGAGGCGCACGCCCTGCACCTCCTGTGCGCCCCGTCGGTCGGGCCCGGCTACGACGCCCGCCGCGCCGACGGCGACCCGCGCGTGAAGCCGCGCCGGAACGGCGCCACCTACGACCACATGTGGGGTGCGGCGATCGCCGCGCACGCCGACGCCATCACGATCACCTCATTCAACGAGTGGCACGAGGGGACGCAGATCGAGCCCGCCTCGCCGCGCCCGCGCCACGGGACGCAGCGCTACCTCACCTACGACGGCGCGTACGGGCTGCACGGCCGCGGCGCGGCGTTCGCCTACCTCGAGCGGACCGCCTACTGGTCGAGCGTCTTCCGCAGCACGCGCGCGTCGCAGCCGAAGACGAGGGCCTCGTAGAGGTCCGCCTCGGCGACGCCGCGCAGCTGCGGGTCGTCGAGGTCGACGACCGCGTCGGGCCACGCCTCGAGCCCGAGCGCGGCCGCGCCCTCGTCGGAGCCGAACTCGAGCAGCGCGTCGAGCGAGATCACGCCGCGCCGGCCGGTCTGGCGGCGGGCGATCCCCTCGAGCTCGCGCAGCTCCTCCAGGGGGTCGATGCGGACGTTCGAATCGGAGCCGATGCACATGCCGATCGAACGGTGGCAGACGCGCGCGACGGGCAGGAAGCCGTCGGCGAGGTTCGCCTCCGTCGTCGGGCACACGCAGATGCGCGCGCCCGCGTCACGGAGCAGGTCGAGCTCCCGTCCGTCCGCGTGCGTCGCGTGCACGACCGTCGTGCGCGGCCCGAGGCAGCCCTCGCGCGCGAGCAACTCGATCGGGCGCACGCCGTGCTCGGCGAGGCACTCGTCCACCTCGCGCGGCTGCTCGTCGGCGTGCACGTGCAGCGGCAGCGCGTGCTCGTCGGCGTAGCGGCCGAGCTCGGCGAGGGCGTCGGCCGGACAGGCACGCACGGAGTGGGGCGCGACGCCGACGCGGATCCCGTCGGCGCGGAGCGACTCGAGCTGCCGCAGGTAGTCGGCGACCGACGCCTGCCGGAAGCGCTCGATCCCGCCGCGCAGGTAGCAGGCGAGCAGCAGGACGAGCTCGATTCCGGCCGCGGCCGCGGCCTCGACGGCCGCCCGGGCCTCGGCCAGGCCCAGGTAGTGGAACTCGCCGACTGCGGTGTAGCCGGCTGCGCGCAGCTCGCGGTACGTCGCCGCGTACTCGGTGCGCACCTCGCCCAGCGTCAGCTCCGCCGCGAGCGCGATCATCGCGTCGCGCCACGCCCAGAAGTCGCCGCCCGGCGCACGCCCGCGCAGGCGCCGCTGGAACGCGTGGCAGTGGGCGTCGACGAAGCCGGGGATGGTCGCCGTCGCCACGCCCGTATCCTTTCAGCGTGCTCAAGCGCCGGCTGCCGAATGCGCTGACGATCGGGCGGCTGGTGCTCATCCCGGTCTACGTTGCGCTGATCACGACCTGCCAGCACGGTCGCTCCTGGCCGGCCGCGATCGTGTTCGGCGTCGCCGGCGTCACCGATCAGGTCGACGGCTTCCTGGCGCGCCGCTGGCACGTCGAGTCGCGCTTCGGCACGCTCGCCGACCCGCTCGCCGACCGGCTGATGATCGACGCGGCCGTCATCCTGCTCGTCTACGCCGCGCGGCTGCCATGGGCGGCGCTCGTGATCCCGCTCCGCGACCTCGTCGTGCTCGCCGGCACACCGCTCGTGCTGGGCCGCGGGTACGAGTTTCACGTGAATCTTCTGGGTAAAGCTGCAACCTGGCTGCTCTACGCAAGCCTCGCCTTCGTCATGGTCACGCACTCGGGGTCTCACTGGCCGGTCTGGATCTTCTGGGCCGGATTCGCGCTGGCGCTCGTCTCGCTCGCCGACTACGCGCTGAAGGCGCGGCGCGAGGTCCTCGCGTGAGGCCGGTCACGAGGGCGCTTCCATGAAGGCCGTGGTGATGGCCGGCGGCGAGGGCACGCGCCTGCGGCCGCTGACGTCGAACCAGCCGAAGCCGATGGTGCCGATCGTCGGCAAGCCGTGCATGGAGCACATCATCGAGCTCCTGCGCGAGCACGACATGACGGACATCGTCGTGACCGTCGCGTTCCTGCCGCAGGCGATCCGCACCTACTTCGGGAACGGCGAGGCGCTCGGCGTCGACATCGAGTACTCCGTCGAGGAGAGCCCGCGCGGCACGGCCGGCAGCGTCCGCCTCGCCTCCGACCGGCTCGACGACACGTTCCTCGTCATCTCCGGCGACGCGCTCTGCGACATCGACCTCTCGAAGATCGTCGAGTTCCACCGCGAGCGCGACGCCGCCGTCACGATCGGGTTGAAGTCGGTCGAGAATCCGCTCGAGTTCGGGATCGTCGTGACGGACGAGGACGGTCGCGTCGAGCGCTTCCTCGAGAAGCCGTCGTGGGGGCAGGTCTTCTCCGACACGATCAACACCGGCATCTACGTGCTCGAGCCGGAGGTGCTGCGCCACATCCCGACCGACCGGCCGTACGACTTCTCGAAGGAGCTGTTCCCGCTGCTGCTCGAGATGGGACGACCGATCTACGGCTACGTCTGCGAGGGCTACTGGCAGGACATCGGCAACCTCGACCAGTACCGGCAGGCGAACTTCGACGCGCTCGACGAGAAGGTGCGCCTGAACATCTCCGGGCTCAAGATCCGCGGCGACGTCTGGATCGGCGAAGGAGTCGAGATCGACGACGTCGAAGGCGTCGAGGGTCCCGCGTACGTCGGCAACTACTGCACGATCTCGCCGGAGGCGTCCGTCGGGCCGTATTCGGTGCTCGGGCCGGGGACGACGCTGCGCGAGCGCGCCCGCGTGTCGCGCTCGGTGATCGACTCGTCCTGCTACGTCGGCCGCAGCGCGGCGATCGAGGGCGCGATCGTCGGCCGCAACTGCGACATCCGCCCGCACGCGCGCATCCACGAGGGCGTCGCGATCGGCGACCAGGTGACGATCGGCGACCAGTCGGTCGTCTACCCGGGCGTCCGCATCTACCCGTACAAGGAGGTCGAGTACGGCGCGCAGATCCACGAGTCGCTGATCTGGGAGTCGCGCGGCACGACGCGCGTGTTCAGCCAGGACGGCGTCGTCGGGCTGGTCAACGTCGACCTGACGCCGGAGATCGCGCTTCGCTTCGGAGCGGCGCTCGGCACCGCGCTGAAGCGCGGCGCGCGCGTCGTCGCGAGCCGCGAGAGCGCGGCCGCCTACCGGATGGTCAAGCGCGCGCTCATCTCGGGCCTCAACTCGACCGGCGTCAGCGTGGCCGACCTGCGGACGCTGCCGGCGCCGGTCGGCAAGCACCTGCTGAAGACGCAGGGGTACGACGCGGCGTTCCACGTCGGCGCGTCTACCACCGATCCGGAGGCGGTGCAGATCCGCCTTTTCGAACGACCCGGCGTCGCGCTCTCCGACGCGATGCAGAAGGAGATCGAGAAGCACTACACGCGCCACGAGCTGCGCCGCGTCCCCTTCGGCGAGGTCGGGACGATCTCCTATCCCGCGCGCGCCCGTGAGGGCTACGCGAGCGACCTGGTCGCGGGGCTCGACGTGGCGACGATCCGGGAGCGCGGCTTCCGGATCGTCGTCGACTACGGCTACTCGGCGGGCAGCTTCGTGCTGCCGCTCGTGCTCGGCCCGCTCGGCGTCGAGGCAGTGACGGCGCACGCGTTCGCATCCGACTCCGGCTCGGCGCCGGCGCGACTCGACGAGACCGTTGGCTACGCGCGGCGGCTCGTCGGCGCCGTCAACGCGGAGTTCGGCGCCGTCTTCGACCGCTCCGCCGAGCGCCTGTTCCTCATCGACGAGCGCGGCCGCGAGGTACGCCCCGACCAGGCGCTGCTGCTGTTCCTGAAGCTGCTCGCGGACGCGCCGCCGCCGGGAGGCCGACGGGTGGCGGTCCCGATCACCGCCACGAGCCAGGTCGAGGAGGTGGTGGGCGACCGCTTCGAGGTGATCCGGACGCCCGCGACGCTCGCCGGCCTGACGCAGGCTGCCGCGGCGCCGGGTGTCGCCTTCGCCGGCGCGCCCGGCGGCGGCTACGTCTTCCCGGCGTTCCTGCCCGCGTACGACGCGAGCGCGGCACTCTGCAACCTGCTCGAGCTGCTCGCGGGCCGCCGCGAACCGATGTCGCAGCTCGTCGCGGGCCTGCCGCGGCCGACGCTCATCCACCGGCAAGTGCAGTGCCCGTGGGCGCTCAAAGGAACGGTGATGCGCGTGCTCAACGAACGCTTCGCCGACGGCAACGTCGACCTGCGCGACGGGATCAAGATCTTCGACGAGCGCGGCTGGGTGCAGGTGCTGCCGGACGCCGACGAGCCGGTCGTGCACCTCTACGCGGAGGGCGAGACGACCGAGCAGTCGGAGGATCTCGAGACTGAGCTGCGCACGCTCGTCACCGACGTGATCGAGCGGGAGGAGATCGGCGCCCAAACGTGAACCCTTAAGCTGAGGTTGACGGTTCCGGCCGCCTCTGCTGGAATCCGACCGACCCATCGACCGAAAGGCGGCACGTTTGGAACCGCTCCCCGACCTAGGCTCGCTCTCCGACGACCAGCTCAAGGAGCTCATCGGCGACCTCGAGCAGCAGGAGCGCGAGGTGAGCTACCAGCGCCGCCTCCTGCACGGCAAGATCGACATCCTGCGCGCCGAGCTCGTGGCGCGGCTGCAGCAGTCCGGCGGCCGCAGCGTGCTGGAGCAGGTGGACGTCGACCGCCTGACCGAGATCCTGACGGGGAAGGCGGCACCGCCCACATGAGCCGGTCGGAGCGCGCCTCGTGAACGTCGTCTACTGCTCGGAGTGCGGCTTCCAGAACCCGGAGACCGCGAACTACTGCTCGCGCTGCGGCGCGCTGCTGCAGAAGCGCGAGCCTGCGAGCGAGACGACGCAGACGCTCTCGCCCGACGAGGTCGGCGACGTCGCCGAGCACCACGAGGACTTCGGACTCGAGGGGCCGGCGCTGATCGTGCGCGCCGGCGGCGGCCGCGCGGGGGAGAGCTTCCGCCCGAGCGGTGAACGGACGCGCATCGGCCGCTCGCCGGAGTGCGAGATCTTCCTCGACGACGTCACCGTCTCGCGCAACCACGCCGTGCTGCTCGAGCGCGACGGGACGTACTGGGTCGAGGACCAGGGGTCGCTGAACGGCACCTTCGTCAACCGCAAGCGGATCGACTCGGCGCAACTGAACGAAGGCGACGAGCTGCAGATCGGGAAGTACCGGATGACGTTCATCGCATGACGACGGCGACTCCCACCGGCACGCAGCAGCCGCAGCAGCGCGAGCGCCTGCTGCGCATCGGCGAGGTCGTGCGGCGGCTGCAGGACGAGTTTCCGGACATCTCGATCTCGAAGATCCGCTACCTCGAGGACGAAGGGCTGCTGATGCCGCGGCGCACCCGCGGCGGCTACCGGCTGTTCAGCCAGGCCGACGTCGAGCGGCTGCAGACGATCCTGCGGCTGCAGCGCGACGAGTTCCTGCCGCTGCGCGTGATCCGGGACGAGCTCGACGCGCCCGGCCAGAAGGAGCGCAAGCGGCGCCCGCGGCCCGCGCTCGGTGCGGAGGAGGAGCTGATCGACGGCGACGAGCTGTGCGAGCGCGCCGGCGTCACGTCGGAGTTCGCGAAGGAGCTCGAGGAGTTCGGGCTGCTCGCCCCGCACGGCAGCGGCGGCGACAAGCGCTATCCGGAATCGGACGTCGACGTCGCCGCCACGTGCGCGCAGCTCGCGCGCTTCGTGGACGTCCGCCACCTGCGCGCGTTCCGCACCGCCGCCGGGCGCGAGGCCGGGTTGTTCGGGCAGCTTGTCGCTCCGGCGCTGCGCGCGCGCAACCCGGAGCGGCGCGCGCAGGGGCTGCGCGACCTGCAGCAGCTGGGGGAGCTCGGCAACGAGCTGCAGTCGCTGCTCTTCTGGCGCGACCTGCGAGAACTGGCGCAGTGACGGTCGACCTCCGCAACATGGTGCGGGAGGTGCCGGACTTCCCCACGCCGGGCGTCGGGTTCAAGGACGTCACGCCGCTGCTCGCGGACGCGACGTCGCTCAGGCAGACGGTGGCCGAGCTGGGGGAGTGGGTACAGGCGCGGCAGCCGGACCTCGTGCTCGGCGCGGAGGCGCGCGGCTTCTGGCTCGGGTCGGCGATCGCGGTCGCCGCGGGCGTCGGCTTCATCCCGGCGCGCCGCCCGGGGAAGCTTCCGCCGGAGACGGTGAGCGCGAGCTACGTGCTCGAGTACGGGGAGAACTCGCTCGAGCTGCACCCCGACCTGATCCCGCAGGGCGCGCGGGTCGTGATCCACGACGACGTGCTCGCCACCGGCGGCACCGTCAACGCGATCCGCGGCCTCGTCGAGCAGCTCGGCGGCCAGGTCGTGGGGGCGTGCTTCATCATCGAGCTGACCTTCCTGGGAGGCCGGGCGAGGCTGCAGGACCTCGACCTGCACGCCCTCATCACCTACTGAAAGACTACGCCTGCAGGCGTTTTCGGCCGATAATGCGCGTAACAGGAAGACGTTCCGCATGTACGACGCGCTGACGACGAGCTACACGTTCCGCTGCCCCGTGCACGGGGAGGCGCGGGTGCGGCTGTCGCGCTTCCGGCGCCTCCAGGAGCTGCCGGGCGCGCAGCATCCGGCGGTGTACCGCGTCGACTTCGACTGCGGATGCGGTGACGAGCACGCCGCGCTCGTCACGCACGACCAGCTCGACTGGGCACCGCTCGGCGTCGACGGGGCCACGAGCTTCGTCAACCTGATGACGTCGCGGCTCGAGCCGGTCGCGAACGAGCTCGGAGACCTCGCCGCGCGGCGGATCGACGCGGGGGGGTGGCCCTGGAGCTTCTTCTGCTGGCCGGAAGAACGGCCGCGGCCGGTGTTCCCGTCGGCGTTCAAGCTGCTCGCGCCGACGGAGCGCGACGAGCGCGTCGGGCTGCTCGTCCGCTGTCCCGCCTGCGGCCGCTTCTCCGTCAACCTCGTCTCGCGCGCGCACGTCGACCTGCCGTGGGTGAACGACCGCGAGGTAGGCGTGGTGGAGCACGTGTTCGCCGCCGACGTCGCCGCGACCGTCGAGGAGTTTCGGGCCGAGCTCTGGTCGACGTCTTTCGACGCGCGACGCCTCGGGCTCGAGTAGCAGGCGTCCCTCCCGCCAGGGATGAACGCGAGGCCGCGCCCGCCGATACCTGAGCCGGGTCTGATGAACGTGGAGCCGCATCCCCGCGGAGCAGGCTTGCTCCTGCTCCACTGCTCGCCGGTCGCCGGCGACCGCCGCAGCGCCTACACGCGCCTCGAGGAGAAGCTGGGCGGCGAGCTCGCGCGGCTGCTCGTGTGCGCGCTGGCGCGCTCTCAGGGGCGGCGCGGCACGTCTTCGCCGTAGATCCGGACGAAGAGGAAGATCAGGAAGCCGGCGACGCAGCCGACGATGAAGGTGACGGCGCCGCCGTAGCCGACCGCCTGGCCGCCGATCCAGATGAAGGCGCCGAAGAAGACGGCCCAGACGAACGAGATCACTCCGTGGTCGATCGAGGGCGGCCTTAGGTGCATTCCGGGCGGGATCCTAGAGGAACGGTCGCCGGCGTCGTGCGCTCGCGACGGGTCAGCGTGGTACGCGGCCGGACCAAAAGTTCACCGAGCCGGTGGCGCTTTCGTCCACCTCTCCCGAGAACCTTCGGCTTCCGCCTACTGCCCTCAGGAGCGGCTTCGGTCTACTCGCGCTCCGTGCTCGGTGCAAGGGGGAAGCTAACGGGGCTCGCAGATGGATTCAAGGGCCGCGAAACGGTGCTGCACGCAATTTGCGGATGAATTCGTTTGCGACGCCCGCCGCTGCGATTCGTGCCGCACGCTCCAAAGGTCGGACCAAAAGTTCACCGAGCCGGTGGCGCTTTCGTCCACCTCTCCCGAGAACCTTCGGCTTCCGCCTACTGCCCTCAGGAGCGGCTTCGGTCTACTCGCGCTCCGTGCTCGGTGCAAGGGGGAGACTACGGGGCGGGACGTGGCCGTTCAAGACCGGCGCCGACGGATTTGCCGCATTTTGCGCGCGGCAATTCATCCACATTTCCGCAGCTTTTCCGGTCGGCTGGGGAGAAACCTGTGGAATCACCGCACCGAATCGAGCACCGCGCGCAGCGGCGCGGGAATGCGCGCGGGAGGGAGTGCCTCGACGAGGTGGCGGGCATAGCGCGCGTTGCGCCGGCTCGAGCTGCAGAGGAAGCGCCGCAGCTGCTCGTCGAGCGGCCGGCCGCGCCAGGCGGGCTGGCGCTCGAACGTCCGGAACGACGCGAGGTCGCCGTGCTCGTCCAGCACCCGCAGCACGGCATCGGCGCCGACGGCGCGGATCAGCTCCTCTTCGAGGTCGCGGACGCAGACGTGGAAGCGGCTGTCGTCGACGCCGGCGCGCGCGAGCGCGCGTCGGAACACGGGCTCTTCCCGCGCGTCGCAGAGGCCCGCGAGGCGGACGCCGCGACGGGGCGCCGCCACGGCGAGGAAGCCGCCGATCGCGTGCGCGCCGCCGAGCTCGACGACCTGCACGCCTTCGGCGGCGAGGTCGCGGCCGAGCCGCGCCGCCGCGGTCTCGAGCGCGATCCGGTCGGTCAAGCCTTCGACCAGCACGTGGGCTCGCGGCTCGTCCATCCTCCGACGCTACCGGCCGGGCGAGCCATGGCCTGGCTCAGAGCCAGGACGTGTCCCGTGCGGCCTCGACGGAAGAGGCCGTGCGCCGGGCGCGCCGCCGCGTCGCGAGCGCGCTCCGGCCGCCCGCGCTGTCGCCCCGCACCGCGGCGCGAAGACCCGTCCGTCGTCCAGCCGCCGTCGGCCGGGGGAGCCATGGCCTGGCTCAGAGCCAGGACACGTCCCGTTTCGACTCGACATAACACCGCTTCTCGTGCATTCGATTCAGCGTGGTTTGGACGCGGCGCCGCCCGGCTATGTGAGCAGGCAGGCGTGCCGACGGATGCCGACATCCTCCAGCTGAGCGACGACCTGCAGCAACTCGTCGAGGCGTCGGAGGAACGCGGCAGCGTCCTGCAGAGCGAGCTGACCGAGGTGCTCGAACCGCTCAACCTCGACCCGCTCGAGGTCGACGCCGTCTACCGCGAGCTCGAGACCCGCTCGATCGAGGTCGTCAACGACGTCGTCGACGACGAGGACGAGGCGCCTGCGGCGCGCCGGCCGGAGCCGAAGCCCGAGCCGCAGCCGCTGCAGCTCTCGTGGGAGACGACCACGGACGCGCTCCAGCTCTTCCTGCGCGAGGCCGGCCGCCATCCGCTGCTGACTGCGGCGCAGGAGGTCGAGCTCGCCAAGAAGATCGAGCGCGGCGACGACCAGGCGAAGCAGCGGATGATCCAGTCGAACCTGCGCCTCGTCGTCTCGATCGCGAAGAACTACCGCAACCAGGGGCTGCCGTTCCTCGACCTGATCCAGGAAGGAACGCTCGGACTGATCCGCGCTGTCGAGAAGTTCGACTGGCGGCGCGGCTACAAGTTCTCCACCTACGCCACGTGCTGGATCCGCCAGGCGGTGGCTCGCGCGCTGGCGGACAAGGCGCGCACGATCCGCATGCCGGTGCACATCGTCGAGCGCATGCAGAAGATGAACCGCGCCGAGCGCCAGCTCTGGGCCGCCCTCGGGCGCGAGCCGACGCTCCAGGAGATCGCCGAGGAGGCGAACCTGCCGCTGCACCAGGCGAAGGAGGTGCGCGCCGCGGCGCGCGCGTCGGCCTCCCTCGACGCCCCGATCGGCGACGCGGAGGACGCGGTGCTCGGCGACTTCGTCCCCGGCGACGGGCCGCTGCCCGACGAGCAGGTCGAGGACTCGCTGCGCTCGCAGACGCTCGCGGACGCACTGCGTGCGCTGCCCGACCGCCACCGCGCCGTCGTCGTGCTCCGCTACGGGCTCGACGACGCGGAGCCGAAGACGCTCGAGGAGATCGGACGCCGGCTCGGCCTGACGCGCGAACGGGTCCGCCAGATCGAGGTCGAGGCGCTCAAGCGCCTGGCGACGCTGCACGAGATGGCGGCTGTCGCCGAGTACGCGTAACGACGCGCGCTACGTCTGCAGGTAGTGCTGCAGCCCGGGAGCGACCATGCGCAGCTCGCGCAGCGCGCGCGTCTCCAGCTGGCGGACGCGCTCGCGGGTGATCCCCAGGTCCTGCCCCACCTCTTCGAGCGTCTGCGGCGGCTGGCCGTCGAGCCCGAAGCGGCGGGTGACCACGTGCTTCATGCGCGGGTTCAGCCGCTCGATCGCCGCCGCGAGCTCGGCCGAGCGCGCCTGCGCATTGGTGGCCGTGTCGGGCGACTCCGAGGCGACGTCCTCGATCAGGTCGGCGACCATGCTCTCGCCGTCGCCGACGGGCGTCTCCAGCGAGACGGGGTCCTCGACGAGCTCGAACAGCTCGCGCACGCGCTCCGGCGGGAAGCCGGACTCCTTCGCAATCTCCTCGATCGACGGGTCGCGGTTCAGCTTCTGCGCGAGCTGGCGGCGCGCGCGCATGGCGCGACGCACCTGGTCGGCGACATGCACCGGCAGTCGGATCGTTCGGCCCTGGTCGGCCAGCGCGCGCGTCACCGCCTGGCGGATCCACCACGTGGCGTAGGTCGACAGCTTGTAGCCCATCCGGTAGTCGAACTTCTCGACGGCGCGGATCAGGCCGAGGTTCCCCTCCTGGATCAGGTCGAGCAGCGGGACGCCGGCCTTCGTGTAGTTGCGCGTGATCGACATCACGAGCCGGAGGTTGCACTCGATCAGCCGGCGCTTGGCTGCCTCGTCGCCGAGATCCTTGCGCCGCGCGAGCTCGCGCTCCTCGGCCGGCGTCAGCAGCCGCCCGTCGCCGATCTGACGGACGTAGAGCTTGAGCGGGTCGGCCGTCTGCAGGCGCTCGTCGTCGCTGAGGACCGCGTTGTCCGGCTCGTCGTCCGCCTCGGGATCGTCGACAGCATCGAGCGGCGGGAGCAGCTCGAGCGCCGGTTCGAGCAGCCGGTCGGCGGCCGGGTCGACGGGGTCGCCTGCGCCGGCTGCCAGATCGGAGAGCGGTTGCTCCACGACTCCGGTATCGGCTGCAGGAGCTCGCTCCTTGAGGATGTAAGAGGAGTATTCAGGCGGCCAACAAACGAGTCGGCGGCCCCGTCTGATTACCTAGAGTCCTTGATATGTGCGGCATCGCGGGATACAGCCTCGACCGGCGCGTCGGCGTCGACCGGACGCTGTCCGCGCAGGCGCTGCTCGCCGCGATCGCCGAGCGCGGCGCCGACGCCGTGGGCTATGCGTACCGCTCGCCGGGCGAGGCGTACCCGACGGTCGTCAAGCAGCGCACGCCGGCCTCGGAGCTGCTCGAGCGCGTGTCGGTTCCCGCGACCGCAGGGCAGCTGCTCGTGCACGTCCGCGACTACACGAAGGGGCACCCGTCGATTCCCGCGAACAACCACCCGGTCCGCCACGGACCCGTCGTCGGCATCCACAACGGGATCATCGTCAACGACGACGAGCTCCTCGCCCCCCACTCCTGCGCGCGCTCCGAGCCGCGCATGACGGTGGACTCCGAGGCGATTTTCGCGCTCGCCGCGCACTCGCAAAACGACGCGCGCGCGCTCGAGCACCTACGGGGCGCGATGGCGACGGCGTGGCTCGACGAGCGCGAGCCCGACGTCGTCTTCCTCGCGCGCGGCGCAGGCAGGCCGATGTGGCTCGGCGAGGGCCGCGGCGGCGCGTTCTTCGCCTCCACCCGGGCGGCGCTCGAGGTCGTCGAGCGCTACTGCGGGCTGAGGCTGCGCAAGCGCGAGGTGCCGGAGGGGACGCTGCTCGCGCTCGCGCGTGGGCGCGTCGTGCGCTGCGAGCGTTTCCGGCCGGACCTGGAGTACGTCGAGCCGAACCCGCTCCCACCGGTGCGGGCCCCCGAGCAGCGCGAGTTCTGCCTGACGCGCCTCGCCGCGCTCGCCGCGGTCGCCTAACCCACGCTTCCGTCCGCGGCGACGGTCACGCCGTCCTCGCGCAGCCGCTCGCGCACGAGGTACTGGAACGTGGCCCACGCGCCGCGCCGAGCCTCGAACAGCCGGTAGACCTGCCACTCGGTGAGAAGGTCCGGGTCGGCGCGACGCGCGGCCTGCCAGTCCCCGAAGCGCGGCAGCCGCCCGATCCTGCGTGCGAGCTCGGCACCCCGCGCGACCGCGCGCTCGAGCCGCTCCTCCCCCACCGCGACGTCGAAGCCCGCCTCCTGCAGCGCCGCGGTGAGCGAGCCGAACGTGTGCCAGAGCAGCGACGTCGACGGCATCGAGCCGCGACGGTCCCGGATGTCCTGGGCCGTCGGCGGCCGCCCGAGCTCCGTACCGAGCCGGCGCAGCTGCTCGAGCAGCTCCGCGCGCGTCGCGAACCGGCGCGGCATCAAGCCGGCCGCCCGCTTGGCCGCGTTCCAGGTGCCGAAGTGCTCGATCACCGTCTGCGGGTGCACCTGCGCGCCCGGATCGGCGGCGAACTCCCGCATCGTCGGTGACCGCCCCAGCCGCTCGGCCGAGGCGCGGAGCTCGGCGAGGATCTGCTCGTCGCTGTAGCGGCGGCGCAGGCCCGCCTGGAACTCCGCCAGCGCGGCCGGGTCGATCCGCGCGGCCGCGCCCGGCACCGGCTTGCGCGCCATGGCAAACATGGTAGAGCACGCTAGAGCGGCTGCAAGCGGAGGCGAGCGGGGCGCCCGTGCCGGGTCAGTCCACGAGCTCGGGCTCGCGAGCGGCGGCGTCCTCCGCGACCTCGCTCGCCACGATCGCCTCGAGCGCGCCGACGCAGCGCGGGCAGAACTGCGTGCCGGCGTTGCGCCGCAGCTCGGCGAGCGCGTCGCTCGCCGGCCGCGCGGGCCGGTAGACGCGCGTCGTCAGCATCGAGTCGAACGCGTCCGCGACGTGGATGATGCGCGCACCGAGTGGGATGTCCTCGCCGGCGAGGCCGTCGGGATAGCCGCGGCCGTCGAAGCGCTCGTGGTGGTGGCGGATCGCGGGCACCGCGTCGCTGAGGAAGCCGAGCCGGTTGATGATCGACGCACCCTCCTCCGCGTGGCTCGCCATCACGGCCCACTCGTCGTTCGTCAGGTTCGCCGGCTTGAGGAGGATCGCGTCCGGGATGCCGAGCTTGCCGATGTCGTGGAACAGCGCGGCGTGGCCGAGCAGCTCGAGCTCCGCCTGCGACAGCTGCAGCTCGCGGCCGATCGCGAGCGCCAGCTGCTGCACGCGCCGAGAGTGGCCGGCGGTGTAGGCGTCGCGGGCGTCGACGGTCGCCGAGAGCGACTCCATCGCCGCGGTCGAGCGCTCCTTGAGCAGCCGGTTCGCCTGCTCGAGCGACACGTTCTGCGACTGGATCGTCTCCGCCGCCGCGCGCAGCTTGTGCGCCGAGCGCTGCGTGTGCTTGAGGTACGCCTCCTGCGTCTTGCGCATGAGGAAGAGCGGCAGCGCGAAGACGACGATCGCCCATGCGCCGATCGGGCGGTAGGCCTCGTAGATGACGGCGGCGATGAACCCGTAGACGGCGTAGTGCGGCGCGAGCCACGAGAAGCGCTCGCGGAACACGCGCACCGGGTTCTCGCGGCCCTCGACGCCGACCGCGACGGAGACGAGGCCCATGTTCACGAACATGTACGCGAGCCCGGCAAGCAGCCCGGAGGCGACGAAGATCCCGGTGCCGACGGGGCCGCGCACGTGGAACGAGAAGATGAACGCGGACGTCAGCGACGCGAGCGAGAGCGCGCCGACGTTGAACAGCAGCTGGTGGAAGACGGCGCGGCGCGCGCTCCACTCGACTGCCGACATCGTGATCGCGAGCAGCAGCGCAGCACGCGGGCCGATGATCGCGGCTGCGGCGATCGCGCCGACGGCGCTGACGGAGATCGAGCCCGTCTGCTCGACCTCGAGCGACAGCGCCTGCCCGAGCCCGACCAGCAGCACGATGGTGACGAGGCCGACGATGTCCGTCGAGTGTCCGAGCACGGCGCCGAGCGCGCCCGCCGTCGTGCCGAGCGCGCCGACGAGCGCAACGAGCAGCGCGAGCCGCCGCGGGACCGAGAAGAACCGGGGCGCCGGCGGCGTGTGCGGACGCGCGTGCTGGCGCCGCTCGACCTCCGGCACGATCTCGGGCGCGGGCTGGAGCGGCACGACCTTCTCCGCCGGCGTCGGCGGAAGCGAGGCGAGCCGCGGTGCGCGCTTCTCCGGCTGCGCGAGCAGCGGCTCGTCGGAGGCATCGAGGACGCGGTTCCGGCCCTGCAGCTTCGCGCGGTAGACCGCGAGGTCGGCCTGGTGGACGAGCTCGTTCATGTCCTCGCCGTCGCGCGGGAAGCCAGCCACACCCATCGAGATGGTGGCGCGGATCGGCTCGCTCGACGTCTCCACCTCGAACAGGCGCGCTGCGATCGTGCGGCGGATGCGGTCGGCGATCTCGTATGCCTGCTCCGGCGGAGTCTCCGGAAGCAGGATCGAGAACTCCTCACCGCCGAAGCGCGCCGGCACGTCGTAGTGGCGCAGCTCCTCGCGGAAGACCTGGGCGATGCCGCGCAGGACGGCGTCGCCGGCGAGGTGGCCGTACGTGTTGTTGATGTCGCGCAGCAGGTCGAGGTCGGCCATGATCAGCGACATCGGCCGCTGGAAGCGCTGCGCGCGCCCGAGCTCCTCCTGCATGACGACGGCGAAGTGGCGCGCGTTGTAGAGGCCGGTCTTGGGGTCGACGCGCGCCTCCGCCTGCAGCTGCGGGATCGAGAGCGAGCGGTGGATGAGCAGCAGCGGAGCGACCGCGAACGGGATCAGCCACGGGTTGAGGTTCCAGAACGCGGCGAACGCCAGGCCGAGCGTCGCCACGACGAAGTCCGTCGACAGGCTCTCGAACGAGAAGACGCCGATCTCGCGCAGCGTCCGCTTGCGCGCAAGCGTGACCATCGGCGCCACGACGACGTGGTTCGCGCCAACGGCGACGACGCACGCGACGAGCCCGGCGAGCGCCCAGCGCGGGTTCGCGTTCCCGATCAGGCCGTGCGCGTCGAGAACGAGCCGCGCAGCTCCCCACGACGCCAGCGAGCCGAGCGTGTAGTTGCAGATGTTGAAGCTCTGCATGTACCACGCATAGCGCTCCTTCAGCCACTCGGGCACGTGCATCGCGACCGTCAGCAGCACGATCTGGCCCGGTGGGAGCAGGAGCACCGCCGGGATCAGGAAGACCCACGACGTGTGGAAGGCCATGTCGCGTTTCGTGCGCACCGTGTACGTGTGCGTCGCGGCGGCGCCGGCGGCGAGGATGAAGAACGCCGTCCAGCCGCTGTCCTCGTTCAGACGGACGACCGTGGGCAACCCCGCGGCGACGGCGGCGAGCCCGACTGCGAGCCCGTACGCGCTCGCGCCGAGCGGCAGCGTCCGGCGGCGCGGGTCCTCGCGGTCGGCGAGGTCGCTCTCGAGCCGGACGTCGCCGGGGATGGCGCTCATCTTGTGAATGTCTCCTTCTTCCGCGCGCTCCGTGCGCGGGGCCGCAGTACCGCCCTCACCGCAGAAGTTACGGCCGCTCGCACGCCACGCTCATCCCCCGTTCGGGGAACGGGCCGAGATTCCCCCTTCCGGGTGACCCGCGAAGACGCCGAGGGCCCGCTCGCGCGGGCCCTCGGGTGGGTCTGGCCTGCCTGCTGTCGCTCAGCCCGAGCTCGCGCCCGAGCTGGTGCCGGTGCTCGACGACCCGCTCGTCGAGGACGTCGTCGTGCCGCTCGAAGAGCTGCTCGAGGAGCTGCTCGTCGACGGGCCGGCGACGCCGAGCGCCACCGTCGGGTCGAGCCCGTCGACGGGGACGCCGATGTCCGGGTTGGTCGCCGCCGCGGACACGTCCTGCGTCGACGCCGCGAGGTCGGCCGGGTTCGACGTGTCGTCACCCTCGGCCGCGTCCTCGACCGCCGAGTCGGCCGCGGACAGGTCCGACCAGCTGACGCCGTCCGACCAGGAGACGTCCGACCAGGAGACGTCCGACCACGACACCTGCGCAAACGCCTGGTCGCTCCAGCTGACGTCGCTCCAGGAGACGAGGTCGCTCCAGGAGATCGCGTTCCACGCCGGGTTCGCCTGCACCGCCGCGAGCCACGCCGCGGAGTTGAATGTCGGCACGCCGTTGGCGATCGACTCGAACTGCTCGAGCCCTGCGTTGGGGTTCGGCGTCGCGACGGACCACGCCGCGCGCGGCGGGGTGATCTCGCCGAGGCCGGCGCTGTTCGGGGTTGCGTTCGGCAGGAACCGCGCCGTACGCATGAGCGCCCCCTTCACCTGGTCCGGCGTCCAGTCGGGATGGCGGGCGAGCATGTCCGCCACGGTGCCGGCGACGACCGGCGCCGCGAACGACGTGCCCGACAGCTGGATCCGGTCGGTCCCGACCATGTTCTGCGCCTTCAGCTGCGTGAGCGTCGACCCGGGCGGGATCGGGCCGATCATGTACCGGCCGGGCGCCGACACCTCGGGCTTCATGAATCCGTCCTCGGTGTAGCCCCACGCCGACCACGGCGCCGTCGTGTCGTCGGCGGTCGAGACGGAGGTGCCGATGTCCGTCGCGCCGACGGTGATCACGTACGGGTCGTTGCCGGGCGAGTACAGGACGCCCGACGGGGTGCTGCCGGTGCCGTAGTTGCCTGCCGCGGCGACGACGACCACGCCGTTGAACCAGAGCTTCTCCACTGCCTGGTCGAGCGGGTCACGATAGAAGTTCGTGGCGTAGCTCGAGTGCAGCGAGAAGTTGGCGACACGGATGTTGTACTGCGCCTTGTGGTCGAGGATCCACTGGCAGGCGTTGATGATGTCCGACGTCTTCGCCGTGCCGTCCGCGCCCATCACCTTGATCGCGACGATCGGCGCACCGGGCGCCGCGCCCGCGAGGCCCGGGGCGTTACCCGCCGCGATACCGGCGACGAACGTGCCGTGACCGTTGAGGTCGGACGACGCGTTCGGGTCGGAGGCGGTGTTCCCCGGGATCGTCGACAGGTCGACGTTCGCGAGGATGCGGTTACCGAAGTCGGACCGCGTCTGGATGCCGGAGTCCACGATCGCGATCGCGGGATCCTTGCCGGCGAAGTAGGTCGAGTCGCCGGGCCAGAGCAGCGAGTTCCCCGACTCGTACGGCCACAGCTGGGTCGACGTCGGGACGACGGTGCCGGTCACCTGCATCGTCGCGTTCGGCGTGACCGTGAGGCCCGGGACCTTCTGCAGCTTCTTCAGCTGCCCCGCCGGAACGGTCGCCTCGACGGCGCCGATCAGGTTGAGCTGCTGCACGTCCTTCTGCAGGACGCCGAGGCCGACGAGCTTGGCATTCGCGTCGGCCGTCCCGGCCGCGCTCTGCACGATGACGTCGACCTTGTTGCCGCCCGCCTGGTTGAGCAGACCCGGGTCGATCCAGGTGCCGTTCGTCAGCGGCTTGTCCTTGCCGGAGTCGGCCATCGCCGCGAGCGGTGCCGCAAGGGCGACCACCGCCATGCACGCGACGACGAGCCCGCGGCCGCCCTTGCCCCAGAGCACGCTGGAGCGGTCACCGCCCCGGCTCCCGGTGCCCCAGAGCGCGCTGCCCCGCCCGCTCCGTGCACCGCGTTCAGTGTTCCGTGACATTCACTCTCCTCTCCGCGCCTCGGCGCGGGCCGCAGTTCGTCGCTCGGAGGCCCGCTGACGCCGCAGGGGTTGCCCCGAACCGGGCGGAACGTACGTCCGAGCGGGTGGCGCTCCCTCCCCCTGAAGGGTGAGAGGCTGCGAAGTTCCCTCCTTCGAGGGACGTCTCGGCGACGTCGCTAGCGTTCCCGGGGATGCGCCGCCCGCCGATCCCGCTCGCGCTCGAGGCGGCCGCGTTCCGGACAGCGGGCGCGCTTTCGCGGGTGGCGCGGCGCGGCGGCGGGACGACGCTGCCGGGGAAGCTCATCTGGAAGCTGGACCCCGGCGCGATCGACCTGCTCGCGCGGCGCCTGCCGCTCGGCTCCGTCCTCGTCTCGGCGACGAACGGGAAGACGACGACGGCGGCAATGGTTGCGCAGGTCCTGCGCCCGCGCCTGCGCGTCGCGCACAACAGCTCCGGCGCGAACCTCGTCTCCGGCGTCGCCTCCACCCTGCTCCGCGCGCGCGACGCGCAGCTCGGGCTGTTCGAGGTCGACGAGGGCGCGCTGCCCGAGGTCGCGCGCCGCCTGCGGCCGCGCGCGCTCCTGCTCGGCAACCTCTTCCGCGACCAGCTCGACCGGTACGGGGAGCTGGAGCTCGTTGCTGCCCGCTGGCGGGAGACCGTCGCCGCGCTGCCGGACGCCGAGCTCGTCGTGAACGGCGACGACCCGCAGGTCGGCGACCTCGCGCGCGTGCACGGCTCGGCGCGCGTCTTCGGCCTCGACGATCCGCGCCATGCCCGCAGCGCCTTGCAGCATGCGGCCGACTCGAAGTACTGCCTGCGCTGCGGGACGCCGTACGACTACGCCACCGCCTACGTCGGCCACCTCGGCGACTACCGCTGCCCCCGCTGCGGCCATGCGCGGCCGCCGCTCGACGTCGTCGCGCGCGACATCGAGCTGCGTGGGCTGGACGGCGCCGCGTTCACGCTGCACGCACCGGAAGGCGTGGCGCGCGTCGAGCTCGCGCTGCCGGGTCTCTACAACGTCTACAACGCGCTCGGCGCCGCCGCGCTCGCGCTCACGCTCGGCTCGACGGTCGAGGAGGCGGCGGAGGGGCTGCGGCGGTTCTCCGCCGCGTTCGGGCGCTTCGAGCGCATCGCGATCGGCGACCGCCGCCTGCTCATGCTGCTCATCAAGAACCCGGCGGGCGCGAACGAGGCCGTGCGGACGCTCGACGACGGCGGAGCGCCGCCGATCCTCGTCGTCGCGTTGAACGACGCGATCGCCGACGGCCGCGACGTCTCCTGGATCTGGGACGTCGACTTCGAGCCGCTGCTGCCGCACCTGACGACGATGGTCGCGTCCGGCACACGAGCCCCTGAGCTCGCTCTCCGCTTCGCGTACGCGGGGTTTCCGCGCGACCGGATCGAGGTCGTCCCCGACCTCGCGGCCGCGCTCGACCGCGGGCTCGCCCTGATTCCGCCCGGCGGGGAGCTGACCGTGCTGCCCACGTACACGGCGATGCTCGCGCTGCGCCGCATCGTCGCGGCGCGCGGCCACGTCGCGAACTACTGGGAGGTTGCTGCGTGAAGATCGTCGTCGGCCACCTCTATCCCGACTACCTGAACATCTACGCCGACCGCGGCAACATCGCCGTGTTCGCGCAGCGCGCACGTGCCCGCGGGCACGACCTCGACGTGCGCGCGATCGGGATGGGTGACGCCATTCCGAGCGGCGAGGTCGACCTGTTCTACGTCGGCGGGGGCCAGGATCGGGAGCAGGCGCTCGTCGCGCACGATCTCGTCGCGAAGGCGGACGCGTTGCGCGCGAACGTCGAGGACGAGGCGGCCTTTCTCGCCGTCTGCGGCGGCTACCAGCTCCTCGGGCGCTACTACCGCGACGTCGCGGGCGAGGAGCTGCCGGGGATCGGGCTGCTCCCGCTGCACACGGTCGCCGGCAGGCGCCGGATGATCGGCGACGTCCTGCTCGACTGCGAGTGGGCGGGCGAGACGCTCGCCGGTTTCGAGAACCACGCCGGCCGGACGATCCTCGACGCCGGTGCGGAGCCGCTCGGCCGAGTGGTCGACGGCTTCGGCAACGACGGCGTGTCGGGCTACGAGGGCTGTCGCTACCGGCGCGTCTACGGGACGTACCTGCACGGGCCGCTGCTGCCGCGCAACCCGTGGTTCGCCGACCGGATACTCGCGGAGGCGCTCGCGCACGCCGACGGAGCGACCGAGGTGCCGCAGCTCGATCCGCTCGACGACGAGCTCGAGCGGCGCGCGCACGCGGTGGCCGCCGCGCGGGCGCGCGCACGCGGTGGCCGCCGCGCGGGCGCACGCGCGCGGCGGACGCTTCTGAGCGGCTAGCGTGCCCAGAGCGCCCCGAGGTACACGGCCGGGTCGCCCGGCTGCCAGCGCGCGAGGAAGCGCTTGATCGGCGGGTGCACCACGACGTCCTCCAGCTCTTCCGGCGAGAAGAGGCGGGCCCCCTTCACCGCCGCGTCCTTCGTCTCGACATCGGACAGCGAGCGGTGCGAGAGGTCGGCCGCGAAGATCACGTGCACCACGTGCTTGCGCGAGAGCACGGACTTCGGCGCGATGGAGTCGACGATCGCGACGGGGCCCTCGAACTGGACGTCCGCCTCGACACCGAGCTCCTCCCGCAACTCGCGCCGCAGAGCCTCGATGAGGCTCTCGCCGCCGTCGACGCCGCCGCCGGGCAGCAGCCAGTACTCCTTGCCGGGCTTCTCCTGCCGGCAGAGGAGCACGCGTCCCTGCCAGCGCAGGATCGCGGACACGCGCAGCCTCGGCTCCATCAGTGCGCGCTCGAGCCGAAGCCGCGGGCGCCGCGCTCGCTCTGCGGCAGCTCGTCGACCTCGCGCAGGCGCACCGGCGGGAGCGCGAGGATCACGAGCTGCGCGATGCGCATCCCCGGTTCGACGACGAACGCCCGCCGGCGGTCCGTGTTGATCAGCGTGACCTTCAGCTCGCCGCGGTAGCCCGCGTCGACGAGGCCGGGCGTGTTGACGATCGAGATGCCGTGGTCGACGGCGAGCCCCGAACGCGGCTGCACGAAGCCTGCGTGCCCGCGCGGGATCGCGACGGCGAGACCGGTCGCGACGAGCGCGCGCTCGCCCGGCGCCAGCTCGACGCGCTCGCACGCCGACAGGTCGAGCCCCGCGTCGTCCGCATACGCCTGCGCCGGCAGCACCGCGTCGTCGCGCAGGCGCTTCACGGCGAGGTCGATCAGGCCGTCTCCCGGTGCGGCTTCGACTCCGCGACGATGAACGGCGCGAATCGCGGCAGGTCGCGCCGCGGCAGCCGGGCGAGGACGAGCACGCCGTCAGGCGTGTCCTCCCGCTCCTCGATCGGCGTTCCGAGCGCGTACAGCTCGGACAGCCGCGCACCCGCGTCGTACGGGACGAGCATCCGCACGCGCTCCCAGCGGTCCTCGAACCGGCGCGCCAGCTCCGCCTTCAGGCGCTCGAGCCCTTCGCCGGTCAGCGCCGAGACCTGCGGCGCTCCCGGGAAGCGGTTCGCGAGCCGGCGCCTTCCGAGCGGGTCGACACGGTCGACCTTGTTCAGCACGACCTCGACCGGAATCTCGCCTGCACCGATCTCGTGCAGGACGTCGTCGACCGCGGCTCGCTGACCGTCCTGCTCCTCGTCCGGCGCCGACGCGTCGACGACATGCAGGACGACGTCGGCGACGAGCGTCTCCTCGAGCGTCGACGCGAACCCCTCGACGAGCTGGTGCGGCAGACGCCTGATGAAGCCGACGGTGTCCGTGACGAGGTACCGGCGGCCGTCGTGCTCGAAGGCGCGCGTCGTCGGGTCGAGCGTGTGGAACAGCTGGTCCTGCACCGACACGTCCGCGCCGGTGAGGGCGTTCAGCAGGGTCGACTTCCCGACGTTCGTGTAGCCCGCGAGGGCGACGGTCGGTACCTCCGTCCGCCGACGCTCCTTGCGGCGCGTCGCGCGCTGCCGCTCGAGCTCGTTCAGGCGCCGCCGGAGCACCGAGATCCGCCTGCGCGCGAGCCGGCGGTCGGTCTCGAGCTGCGACTCACCGGGGCCGCGAGTGCCGACGCCGCCGCCGAGACGCTCGAGGTGCTTCCACATGCCGCGCATGCGCGGCAGGTTGTACTCAAGCTGGGCGAGCTCGACCTGGAGCTTCCCCTCGGCGCTCACCGCGTGCTGCGCGAAGATGTCGAGGATCAGCTGCGTCCGGTCGATCACCCGCGCGTCGAGCGCGTTCTCGAGGAACCGCTGCTGCGCCGGGTCGAGCTCGTCGTCGACGATCAGGCTCTCGGCGCCGGACTGGCCGAACCGCTGTTTCAGCTCCTCGAGCTTCCCTTTGCCGACGAAGGTGCGCTGCACCGGCCGGTGCCGGCGCTGGACGACGGACCCGACCGGCTCGACACCGGCCGTCCGGGCCAGCTCGCGCACCTCGGCGAGCTCGTCCTCCTCGTCTGCACCCGAAGCCAGCACGGCGAGGACGAACCCGCGCTCGGGCTCCGGGACACGTGGAATCATCGCCGGAAGTATGGCACTGGCCGAACGGACGCTCGAGCTCGTGAACATCCCCTCCGAGTCGCGGTCGGAGACACAGGTGTACTCATACGTCGGGGCATGTGTACCTATGTGTAAGGCGTTCGACGACGGCGAGACGCTGCTGTACGCGAAGCGGGCCGGCAAGCCGCTGGTGCTGCTCGCGGGTCACACCGACACCGTCCCGGCCCAGCGGAACCTGCCCGGAAGGATCGAGGACGGCGCCGTCGTCGGTCTCGGCGCCAGCGACATGAAGGGCGGGCTCGCGGTGATGATCGAGCTCGGCTGCTGGGCGGCCACGGCCGACCTCGACTACGACCTCGCGCTGCTCTTCTTCCCGCGCGAGGAGCTCGGGCCGGCCGAGAACCCGCTGCCCGCGGTGTTCGAGGCCGCGCCGCTCGTCGACGAGGCGAAGCTCGTCGTCTGCCTCGAGCCGACGGACAACACGCTGCAGCTCGGTTGCCTCGGCAACCTGAACGCCCGCGTCGTGTTCGAGGGCCGCGCCGCTCATTCGGCGCGGCCGTGGCTCGGCGTCAACGCGGTCAAGGTCGCGTTCGAGGGCCTCCGGCCGGTGCTCGAGCTGGAGCCGCGGGACGTGTCCGTGGAGGGGCTCGTGTTCCGCGAGGTGATGTCGGTGACGCAGCTCCACGCCGGCGTGGCGGCGAACGTTATTCCGGGGCGGGCGGAAGCGACGATCAACTTCCGCTACGCGCCCGACCGCTCGATGGAGTCAGCAGAGTCGCGGCTCCGCGAGCTCTTCCCGGACGCGGAGATCGTCTCGCACTCGCCGCCGGCGCACGTCCCAGCGCGCTCGCCGCTCGTGGAGCGGCTGCGCGACGCCGGGGGATTCGCCGTCGAGCCGAAGCAGGCGTGGACGAACGTGGCCGACTTCGCGGCGCGCGGCCTCGACGCCGTCAACCTCGGACCCGGCGCGACGCGCTACGCACATACCGCCGACGAGCGCGTGCGGGTCGACGAGCTGGAGCGGACGTTCGCCGCCCTTCAGCGCTTCCTCGCTAGCGTGGAGCCGTGAGCGTTCGCCTCTCGCCGGTGCTCGCCGAGCTGGCGCAGTATCCCTTCGCGCGACTCGACGAGTGGAAGGCCGAGGCGCGCGCGAACGGCATCGACCTGATCGACTTCGGGATGGGCGACCCGCGCGAGGTCACACCGTCGTTCATCCGCGACGCGCTGCTCGCCTCCGTCGACGAGGTGTCCTCCTATCCACGCGCGAGCGGGCTGCCGGAGCTGCGGACCGCGATCGCGGGTTGGATCGAGCGCCGGTTCGGCGCGGCGGTCGACCCGGAGAGCGAGGTCGTCCCGACCCTCGGCTCGAAGGAGGCGATCTTCTCGTTCGCGCAGATCGCGCTCGGCGAGAGGCGGCTCGTCGCCGTTCCCGAGCCGGCGTACCCCGTGTACGAGCGCGGCGCGCTCTTCGCCGGCGGCGACGTCGTCACCGTGCCGCTGAGCGAGCGCCGAGGTTGGCTCCCGGACATCGACGCTTTCGAGCGCTGGGACGAGATCGCCCTTTTCTGGACGTGCTATCCGAACAACCCTACCGGCGCCGTCACGACGCTCGGCTTCTACGAGGAGCTCGCCGAGCGCGCGCGGGCACACGGCTTTTTGCTGTGCTCGGACGAGGCGTACTCGGAGCTCTACTTCGACGAGGCGCCGGTGTCTGCGCTGCAGGTGCACGACCGCGCGAACGTCGTCGTCTTCAACACCCTTTCGAAGCGCTCGTCGATGACCGGCTACCGCTCCGGGTTCGTCTGCGCACCGTCGGAGGTCGTCGACGCGCTCAGGCGATTCCGCCCCACCGTCGGCACGGCGCCGCAGGAGTTCGTCCAGCGCGCGTCCGTCGCCGCCTGGTCGGACGAGCGGCACGTCGCGGACGTGCGCGCTTTGTACGGCCGCAAGCGCGACGTCCTCCTCCCCGCCCTGCTCGACAAGGGGCTGCGCCTCGCCGGCTCTGCGGCGACCTTCTACCTCTGGATGGACGTCGGCGAGCCGTCCGAGCCGTTCGCGCGGCGGCTGCTCGAGCACGGCATCGTCGTTGCCCCGGGCTCGTTCTTCGGGCCCGCAGGCGAGGGCTACGTGCGGTTCGCGCTCGTACCGACGGAGGAGCAGTGCGTGCGCGCGGCCGACGTCCTCCGCGCGGTGCTGTGACGACGGACGAGGTCATCGCAGCGCTCGACCGCGGCGAGCTTCGCGTCGCGGAGCCGGACGGAGAGTCGTGGAAGGTGAACTCAGACGTCCAGAGCGCGATCCTCGACTACTTCCGCGAGCGGCGGATGGAGCCGCTCGAGGTCGGACCCTTCGCCTACCACGACAAGATTCCGCTCAAGACCAACTACGCCGAGCTCGGTGTCCGCGTCGTCCCGCCTGCGACCGCGCGCTACGGATCCTTCCTCTCGCGCGGCGTCGTGTTGATGCCGTGCTACGTGAACATCGGCGCGTGGGTCGGGCCGAACACGCTGGTCGATACGTGGGCGACAGTCGGCTCCGGCGCGCAGATCGGCGCCGAGGTGCACCTCGCGGGCGGCGTCGGGATCGGCGGCGTCCTCGAGCCCCCGGGCGCGACGCCGGTCGTTGTCGAGGACGGCGCGTTCCTCGGCTCTCGCTGCATCGTGGTCGAAGGGGTGCGTGTCGGTCGGGAGGCGGTGCTCGCGCCGAACGTGACCCTGACGGCGTCCGTGCCGATCATCGACGTGACGGGTCCCGAGCCGGTCGAGCATCGCGGGTACGTCCCGCCGCGCGCGGTCGTCGTGCCGGGGACCCGGCCGAAAGAGTTTCCCGCCGGGGGCTACCACCTCGCCTGCGCGCTGATCGTCGGCTATCGCGACAAGTCGACCGACCGCAAGACGTCCCTGAACGACGCGTTGCGCGACCACGGCATCGGGCACTGACCGGGGCGGCCGCTCAGCCGACCCGGACGGCCGGGCCGATGAGGAACGCGCGTCGACCCTCGAACCTGACGTCGAGCGGGCCGCCCGGAAAACGCACGCGCACGTCGCTGCTGCCGAACGCGGCGGCGACGGCGACGGCGCTCGACCCGGAGGACGCGGTCTCGCCCACGCCGCGCTCCCACACGCGCGCCACGATCTCGCCAGGCACCGTCGCCTGCGCGACCTGGACGTTCGTTCGCTGCGGGAAGCGTGCGTGCGTCTCGAGCAGCGGCCCGATCCGCGGCAGCTCGGTCGGGTCGCCGTGCACCACGGCGTGCGGGTTCCCGACGTCGACGGCGGTGAAGCGGATCGCGTCCACCTCCTCCGGCGCGCCGACGGACGGCTCCCCCATGTCCTGCTCGACGAGCGGGCCGTCGAGCAGCCGCGCCCGCACCTCGCGCGGCCCGACGCGCACCGTCAGCGTTTCGGCGCCCGTGTGCTCGGCGAGCCAGCGCGCCGCGATCCGCGTCCCGTTGCCCGACATCTCCGCCTGCGAGCCGTCGGGATTCCAGATCGCGATCTCAAGCCAGTCGTCCCCGTGTGCGACGACCTGGACGATGCCGTCGGCGTCGCAAACCTCCGCGCGGGCCCGCTCGGCGTCGAGCATCTCGTCAGTGACGAGATAGACGTTCCCCTGCGCGTCCCAGCGCGACGATCTCATCGGCGATCTCCTCCGGCGGCCGGTCGGCATCGAGCGTAGTCACGTTCGGCATGCGGCGCAGCCACTTGCGCTGGTACCGCGCCAGCCGGCGCGTCGCCGCGGTGACAGCTTCGACGGCGTCGTCGAGCGGCAGCGTCGCGAACTCCTCGAGGCCGAGCACCTTGCGCGCCGTCGCAGACAACGGCTGCGACCACGCGCGCTGCGCCTCGTCGGCCGCCCCGTGCTCCGCCATCGCACGCGTGCGCAGCGCGATCCGCCCGTCGAGCACGTCGAGCGGGAGGTCGAGCGCGACGATCGTCGTCGGGCGTCGCGTCTCGCGCGTCCACAACGCATCGCGCTGGGGTGCGAGCGAATGGCCCGCTTCTGCCAGCTCGAGCGCGCGCACCAGTCGCTTGCGGTCGTTCGCGTGCACGCGCGCGGCCGCAGCCGGATCGCGCTCGGCGAGCAGCGCGTGCGCCGCTTCGGGCCCGATCCGGTCGACCGCGGCCTGCCAGTGGGCGCGCCGCTCGGGCAGCGCCGGGGGTAGCTCGAGCGCTGCGAGCGCGGCGCGGAAGTAGAGGCCAGTTCCCCCGACGACGAGCGGGACGGCGGCGGCATCGATCGCCGCGTGCGCCCGTCGCTGGTACCAGCCGACGGAGACGTCTTCGTGCAGCGGCACGACGCCGACCAGCTCCGCGGGGTACGGCGGCGCGGCGGTCAGGATCGGCAGGTCGCGGTAGAGCGCGGCCGAGTCGGCGGAGACGACGGTGGCGTGGAGGCGCTCGCGCAGGGCGCCGGCGACAGCCGTCTTGCCGGACGCGGTCGCTCCGAAGATCGCGAGGACATTCCGCTCAGGCGCGGGCGGCCGCCGGCTGCTTGAAGCCATGCTCGATCTCGACCGCCGACCGCGGCCGCTCGAACGGCCGGTCCTCCTCGGGATGGTCGGCGCGCCACTCCCTGAACCACGCGACCGCCTTCGGGATCCCCTCCGCGAGCGGCGTCGCCGGCTCCCATCCGAGCAGCTCCCGCGCCTTCCGGACGTCTGCGACGTAGTGCGTCACCTCGCCGAGCAGCGACGGCGCCAGCGTGATCCGCGGCTCGACGCCCAGCTCGGCTGCGATCAGCTCGGCGGCGCGTACGAGCGTGTTGCCCTCGCCGTAGGCGAGGTTGATCGTCTCGTTCGCGACGCGCCCCTCGGCGAGCGCCTGCACGCCGCGGGCGATGCCGTCGACGCAGTCGTCGATGTACGTGAAGTCGAGCACCTTCTCGTGCCCGCCGTAGATCGTGATCGGCTCGCCGCGCGCGAGCTGGTGCGTGAAGAGCGGCAGGACGCGCTCCATCCGCCAGAGGTCGTTGTCGAAGCGTCCGTAGACGTTCGAGAACCGGAACACGAGGTAGTCGAGGCCGTAGCAGCGCGCGTACGAGTAGATGAACGCTTCGCTCGTGATCTTCGACGCCGAGTACGGCGACTCGGTGAACGCGAAGTCGGCCGCCTCCTCCGCGTACTCCTCGAAGCGGCGAACGTCTCCGTAGACCTCGCGCGTCGACGAGAACACGAGCGGCAGCCCCGTGCCGCGCGCGTACTCGAGCACGTTGAAGGTCATGATCGCGTTCTCGAGCGCGCGGTGCGGCTCGCGGACGAGCTGGTGCACCTTCGCGTGCGCGGCGAGATGGACGACGATGTCGGCCGGCGGATACTCGACGCCGCCGATCCCGCCGGGGAACGGCGGGTAGTGCCCGGCGAGGTCCTGCAACAGCGTCGGGAACGCCTCGGTCCAGGGGTTCTGGCGCTTGTCGACGCCGAAGACGTCGTGCCCGTCGCGCAGCAGGCGCAGCGCGAGGTTCGTACCGATCTGCCCGGAGGAGCCGGTGATCAGGACGCGCATGCGTCCAGTGTGGCGAACGCACGCGACGGCACGGCCTGCGTTCCGCGCAGGGTCGTCGACGTCGCGCTCTCGACGAACACGTCGACCAGCTCACCCGGCTGCGCGTCGCCGCGGAAGTTGACGGTCGTGTTGCGGCGCGAGCGGCCGCGCAGCAGCGTGGGATCGGTGCGGGAGACGCCCTCGACCAGCACCTCCTCCACGCTGCCGACGCGCGCCTGGTTGCGGGCGCGTGCGGTCCGCTGCGTGAGCTCGACGAGCCGCTCCATGCGCTCGATTTTCACCTCGTGCGGCACCTGGTCCGGCATCGACGCGGCTTCCGTGCCGGCGCGCGGCGAATAGACGAACGTGAAAGCGCTGTCGTAGCCGACCGCCTCGACCACGTCGAGCGTCTCGCGGAAGTCGTCGTCCGTCTCGCCGGGGAAGCCGACGATGATGTCGGTGCCGATCGCGAGGTCCGGGATCGCGGCGCGCAGCTTGTCGACGAGCGCGAGGTATCGCTCCTTCGAATAGGTGCGGCGCATCTGCTTCAGGATGCGCGACGACCCGGATTGCAGCGGCAGGTGCACCTGCTCGCACACGGCCGCACACTCGGCCATCGCGGCGACGACGGGGTCGCGGAAGTCTTTCGGGTGCGGGCTCGTGAACCGGATGCGGTCGATGCCCTCCACGGCGTCGCATGCGCGCAGCAGCGCGCCGAAGTCGGTCTCGACGTCGGGCAGGAGGTCGCGGCCCCACGAGTTGACGTTCTGGCCGAGCAGCGTGATCTCGCGCACGCCCGCCGCCGCGAGCCGCTCGACCTCCGCCAGGATCTCGCCGGGGCGGCGGCTGCGCTCGCGGCCGCGCACCGCGGGGACGATGCAGTACGCGCACTTCGAGTTGCAGCCCATCGAGACCTGCACCCACGCCTGGAAGGCCCGCTCGCCGCGCCCCGGCAGCTCGGCCGCGAACGCGCGGTCGTCGAGCCCGAACCGGCCGCGTGCGACGCCGGCTCCGCCGGCTCCGAGCCACTCCCCCAGGTGGGCGATCGAGCCCGGGCCGAAGGCGACGTCGACGAACGGGTAGAGCTCGAAGATCCGCTCGCGCTGAGCTTCCGCGTAGCAACCTCCGACGGCGATCACGCGATCCGGGTCGCGCCGCTTGCGCGCCGCCGCGGCGCCGAGATATGCCGCGAGCTTCTGATCCGGCTTCTCTCGGATCGTGCACGTGTTGAAGACGACGACGTCGGCGTCGTCGGCGGTCGGCGCCTCCCCCAGCCCGAGCTCCTCCAGCATGCCCTTGATGCGCTCGGAGTCATGCGCGTTCATCTGACAGCCGAACGTCGTGACGTGGTAGCGGCGCATGTCCGGGAAGGGTAGCCGCCTCGATCAGCCGCCTTCGCGCACGGTCCGTCCGCCCAGCCGGCGCGGCTGACGGCGTCCGTCAGGCGACGTCCGCGCGCTGCGCCTGCATGCGGCGCACGTCCTGCTTGTTCGACGCGACGTCCACTGCGCGGCTCTCGCGGATCACCGTCACGCGGATCTGACCCGGATACTCGAGCTGGTCCTCGATCTCGCGCGCGATCTCGTGCGAGAGCAAGACGGCGGAGTCGTCGTCGATCTCGTCCGGCTTGACGAGCACGCGAATCTCCCGTCCGGCCTGCAATGCGTACACCTTCTCGACGCCGGGATGCGCGGCCGCCAGCTGCTCCAGCGACTCCAGGCGCTTCACGTAGTGCTCCAGGCTTTCGCCGCGGGCGCCCGGCCTCGCGGCGGAGATGGCGTCGGCGGCGATCAGCAGGACGGCCTCCACCGTCTGCGGCTGCACCTCGTAGTGGTGCGCCTCGATCGCGTGGCAGACGGCGGGTCCCTCGCCGTAGCGACGGGCGAGCTGTGTCGAGATCGCCGCGTGGGATCCCTCGACCTCGTGCGTCATGGCCTTGCCGATGTCGTGGAGGAGCGCGGCGCGCTTCGCCGTCTTCACCGACGCCTCGACCTCGGCCGCCATGATCCCCGCGAGCTGCACGACCTCGAGCGTGTGCTTGAGGACGTTCTGGCCGTAGCTGGTGCGGTACTTGAGGCGGCCGAGGATCTTCACGAGCTCGTCGTGGAACTCGCCGCAGTTGGCCTCGAACACCGCCTGCTCGCCCGCCTGCCTGATGTGCTCGTCGAGCTCGGCCTTCGACAGGTAGTACATCTCCTCGATCCGCGTCGGGTGGATGCGCCCGTCCTCGATCAGCTTCAGCAGCGTCAACCGCGCGATCTCGCGCCGGATCCCGTCGAAGGACGACAGCACGACCGCGTTCGGCGTGTCGTCGATGATGAAGTCGACGCCGGTCAGGTGCTCGAGCGCGCGGATGTTCCGGCCCTCCCGCCCGATGATGCGGCCCTTCATGTCGTCGGAGGGAAGCTCCACGAGCGTGACGGTGGTCTCCGCGGCGGCGCTCGCGGCCACGCGCTGGAGCGCGTCGGCGACGAGGTTTCGCGCGCGCCGCTTCGCCTCGGAAGCGGCCTCCTCCTCGAGCTGCCGCACGCGGCCCGCCAGCTCGTGCCTCACCTCCTCTTCCGACTGCGCGAGGATGCGCTGGCGCGCCTCTCCCGTCGTCATCGCGGCGATCCGCTCGAGCTCGGCGCGTTCCCGTTCGCGCAGCTGCTTGAGGTCGTCCTGCAGCTGGCGCAGGTGGATCTCCCGGTCGCTGACCCCCTGCTCGCGCCGCGCGAGCTCGGTCAGCTTCCGGTCGATGTCGTCCTCCTTCGCGACGACCCGCTCCTCGATCTTGATCAGCTCGTCGCGCCGCTCCCGCAACTCGGCCTCGAGCTCCGCCCGGACCTTGACGCTCTGCTCGCGCGCCTCGATCTGCGCCTCGCGGCGCGTCGCCTCCGCCTCGCGCCGGGCCTCTTCGAGCAGCACCGTCCGCGTGCGACGTGCCGTCTCGAGCTGAGAACCCGACAGCAGCCGGAGCACGAGCAGCGTGAGTCCGCTTCCGGCTGCGAGTGCGATCACGACTGCGACGGCGACGAGCATGGGCGCTCCTACGGGCGTCGCCCGCACAGCGCATCCGCCGATCGGCGTCGAACCGGCGCGCCCGCCGCGCGCCGTGGATCTGGAGCTAGGTGGTCTGAGAGGTGGCGGCCGGCATGGCCGCGGTCGCGTCGTTGGTCGGGGTCGAAGGACGGGTGGTCACGGTTTCAGCGATCGTAAGAGGCGTCTTGTGCAGGCAAAAGTTGATGGTCGACTCGTCACTCTACAACTCCGGCGACGCTTCACGCCACCCCGACTCCAGCGCCGCCTCCACCGCCTCCGCGGCGAAGCCCTTCCCGACCAGTCGCGACGCCGTCCGTGCCGACGGTCCAAGCCGCGCGACCAGCGCGGAAGCGCGCTCACCCTCGGGTTCGAGCCCTGCCATCGCGTCGGCCGCGACGTCGGGGTCGACGCCGTGCTCGGCGAGGTCGCCGCGGATCCACTCGTCGCCGTACCCGCGGCGGGCGAGCACCTCCGCCCGCGAGCGCGCGAAACGCCGGTCGTCGACGTAGCCGAGACGTTCGAGCGTCTCGAGCGTCTCGGCGCGGGTCTGCACGTCGACGCCTGCCCGCGCCAGCCGCTCCTCGACGTCGCGCCGCGACCGGTCGCGCGCGCGGAGCGCACGCGCCGCCACGTCGAGCGGGTCCGGGTCGCCCACGGCGCGGTCGGCGCGCCCCGCTTACGCGGCCGCCGTCGCCTCCTCGCCGACGGGCGCGGGCTCGCTGCTCTCGACGTGCGGCAGCAGCCGCGCGGACACGACCTGCTCGGGCGGCGCCTGCGCCTGAATCGCGTGCAGGATCGACTGCACGACGTCAGGATGCTCCTTGAGGAACGCCGTCGCGTTCTGCCGGCCCTGGCCGAGCCGCTCGTCGCCGAACGAGAAGTACGAGCCGGACTTCGTGACGATCTTCCGTTCGAGTCCCGCGTCGAGGACGGTGCCCTCCCACGAGATGCCCTCGCCGTAGATGATGTCGAACTCGGCCTGCTTGAACGGCGGCGCGACCTTGTTCTTGACGACCTTGACCCGAACGCGGTTGCCGATCGCCTCGACGCCGTCCTTCAGCGTCTCGATGCGGCGGATGTCGAGGCGCACGGACGAGTAGAACTTCAGCGCGCGCCCGCCCGGAGTCGTCTCGGGGTTGCCGAACATGACGCCGATCTTCTCCCGCAGCTGGTTCGTGAAGAGGCAGATCGTCTCGGTGCGGTTGAGCGTGCCGGTGAGCTTGCGCAGCGCCTGCGACATCAGCCGCGCTTGGAGGCCGACGTGCGAGTCGCCCATCTCGCCCTCGATCTCCGCCTTCGGCGTGAGCGCGGCGACCGAGTCGATTGCGACCACGGCGAGCGCTCCGGAGCGGACGAGCAGCTCGCAGATCTCGAGCGCCTGCTCGCCGGTGTCGGGCTGGGACACGAGGAGCTCGTCGATGTTGACGCCGATGCGCCTCGCGTAGCCGGGGTCCATCGCGTGCTCGGCGTCGATGAACGCGCAGATGCCGCCGCGTCGCTGCGCCTCGGCGATCACGTGGTAGACGAGCGTCGTCTTGCCCGACGACTCGGGGCCGAAGATCTCGACGACGCGGCCGCGGGGCAGCCCGCCGATGCCGAGCGCGAGGTCGAGCGACAGCGAGCCGGTCGAGACGGCGCCGATCGACACCTGCGCCTGGTCGTTCATCTTCATCACGGCGCCCTTGCCGAACTGGCGCTCGATCTGCCCGAGGGCGACGTCCAGAGCTTGTTCGCGATCCATCTGCTTACGTTCCTCCTAGGGCTGCCGTGTCGAGTGCGTCGTAACGTGCCCCGCCGGGGCCGGGCGTCGAACGGTAGAGGGCCGACCGGACGACATGAATCGAACACCTGTTCGGTGGCGGCGGCGCGATTCCTGCGCGCTCGCGCGAGCGGTAGACGGTGACGTGAGGCAGCCACGGCCTGTCCTCGCGGCGGTAGACGCCGCGCTGCTCGAGGCGCTGCTGGAGGTCGGCGGCGAGGGCCGCAGCGTGCGGCTCGCCCGCCTCCTCGAGCACGACCATCCCGACGCTGCGCGTGCTGCGGACGCGCGCCACGCGGAGCGCGGGCGGAGCGGCAGCGGACGCGGACGCGCGCAGCTCGGCGGCGACGACGGCCACGTCGCCGGCCGGACGGTGGCCGAGGAACGCGAGCGTGACGTGCAGGTTGCCGCGCGGGACGACGCGGAGCAGCCCGTCCGCCTCCGCCGCCGACAGGTGCTCGCGTTGCCACGCGACGAGGCAGTCGAGCGTGTCCGGCGCGAGCTGCAGCGCGCAGAAGAGCCTGATCCGTTCACCACGAGCCACGCTAGCGCGTCCGCGGCCGCCGTCTGTCACGACTCTGCGACAAGTGTGCGAACGAGGTGCAACGCAGCGGCGGCGGCGCGGCCGCGGACGGTCGCGCGGTCGCCGGGGAACTCCGCGCGCAGCCGCCGTTCGCCGGCCGGGCCCGCGGCGTGCAGGTAGACGAGCCCGACGGGCTTCTCCGCCGAGCCGCCGCCAGGGCCGGCGACGCCCGTCACCGCGACCGCGACGTCGGCGCCGAGCCGCTCGCGCGCGCCGTGTGCCATCGCCGCCGCCGCCTCGGCAGACACGGCTCCATGGTCGCCCAGGAGCTCGGGCGGGACGCCGAGCTGCGCGACCTTGACGTCGTTCGCGTAGGCGACGACGGAGCCGAGGAAGACGTCGCTCGATCCGGGAACGTCGGTGAGTCGCGCCGCCACCAGGCCGCCGGTGCACGACTCCGCCGCGGCGAGCGTCAGGCCGCGCGAGCGCAGCAGGTCGAGCAGCAGCGCCGGCGTCGGCGTGTCCGCGAGCGCGAAGACGAACGGCTCGAGCTGCGCGACCAGCCGCGCCTCGAGCGCGCGGGCACGCTCCTCCGCCCCCGGCTGCACGAACAGGTCGACGTGGATCTCGAAGTCGCGCGCGCAGATCGTGACGTCGACGCCGTCGCCGTCGCCGCCGGCGGCGGCGAACGCCTGGGCGACCGCCGACTCCGACGCGCCGTAGACGCGCAGGACGCGCCGCTGCGGGACGCTGGCGCGCTCGAGCAGCGGACGGAGCGCGGGCGCCTCGAGGACGCGCGGCCAGAGCTGTTGCAGTTCGCGCGGCGGCCCGGGCAGCGCGACGGCGACGCCGCGCGAATGCGGCAGCACGACCGCCGGGGCCGTCCCGACGAGGCCGATCCACTGCGCACCGTCGGGAACCGTCGCCTGCTTCCGGACGCCCGGCGCGAAGTCGGCGTACGGCCGGTGCAGGCGCTCGGCGATCCGCCGCGACAGCCGCCCGATCTCGGCCTCGAGCTCCGGCTCGACGTGCACCCCGACGCCGGCGGCGCGCGCCAGGAGCTCGATCGTGCGGTCGTCGTGTGTCGGGCCGAGCCCGCCCGAGACGACCAGCAGGTCGAACCGGAGCCCGTCGCGCAGCGCGGCCTCGAGGTCGCCTGGATCGTCGCCGACGACGGTGATCCGCGCCGGGTCGACGCCGGCGCGCAGCAGCGACGACGCGAGGTACGGCCCGTTGCGGTCGTGCCGGTCGCCGCGGACGAGCTCCGAGCCCGACGCGACGATGGCCGCTCTTATGCGGGACGCCAACCGGTGGGCGTGACGACGATCGTCTGCGGCTTTCCGCCCGGCACGTGGACGAGCCGTCCGCGCACCAGGATCCGCACGTTCGACGGATTCGAGATCTGCAGCCACAGGCGGTGGCCGCGGATCGCGAGCGGCTGGTCGCCCTTCTGCAGCGTCCCGTCGTAGCGCAGCCGGCCGGCCGGCGTCCCGTTGTGCGCGACGACGTAGGAGGCGCCGCGGCTCGGGACGAGCAGGAGGAGCGGCGGCACCGCACGCGCCGAGCGAGCGGTCGGCTGCTTGCCGTGCGTCGAGGTCGGCGAGGGCGTGCTCGCCATCTTCCACCCGGCGATCACGATCACCGCGATCAGGACGACGGCCGCGAGCACGAGGACGACGGCGCTCGTCTCGAGGCGTCGAGTGCGCTGCCGCCGCGCCTGCTGCCCCGCGCGGCGGACGCGCGGCTCGTGGTGGTCCTCGCCGGCGACGAAGCGGGAGTTGTACTCGTCGACGTACAGCTGCCCGTCGAGGCCGAGGTATTCGGCGTACGTGCGCAGGAAGCCCTTGACGTACGTCTGCGCCGGCAGGACGTCGAATTCCTCCTCCTCGAGCGCGCGCAGGTACTTGCCGCGGATCTTCGTCGCCAGCTCCGCCTGCGCGAAGTCGATCCCGCGGCGCGTCCGCGCCTCGCGCAGGCTGCTGCCGATCTCGAACACGCGGGCAGCGTACCGCCCGATCTAGCCCTGGGCCAGCCGCAGCCCCAGGTACACGCCGAGCGTCACGACGCCGACGAAGGCGACCCACGCGCCGAGCCAGGCCAGGAACCGCCCGGTGCGGACGGGCCCTGCGCCGCGGCCGGTGATGCTGCGCGCGCGGGCGAAGCGAGCGCGACGGCCGGCGATCAGCGCCAGCACCGCGAGGACGGCCGCGGCCGGAACCGCGTAGTAGAGCGCCTCGAGCAGGCCGATCGACGCGGACACGTCGGCGACGACGACGCCGATCGGGATCGCGAGGATCGCGAGCGCGCCAAGCAGGGCGGCGGCGCGGGCGGCGCTACTGCTTGTCATACGGGCGGCCGGAGGCGGCCGGGCCGACCGAGCGGCCCACGACCCCCGCGACCGCGATCAGCGTGAGCAGGTACGGCAGCGCCTGGAACAGCGTGCCCCACTGGTTGCCGTACGCCGTCGGCAGCCGGTCGCCGAGCGCGCTCGAGAACCCGAACAGGAGCGTGGCGCACCATGTCGGAAATGGCCGCCACTTGCCGAAGATCAGCGCGGCGAGGCCGATGAAGCCGGTGCCGCTCGTCATGTCCTGGTTGAACGAGTGCACGAACCCGATCGACAGGTACGCGCCGCCGAGCGCCGCGATCGCACCCGACGAGATGACGGCGGCGTACCGGGTCTTGTAGACGGAGATGCCGACGGTGTCGGCGGCGCGCGGATGCTCGCCGACGGCGCGCATGCGCAGCCCGTACGGCGTCCGGAACACGAACACGTACGTCAGGATCAGCAGCAGGAACGACAGCCAGATCATCAGGTTGAGCTGCCCGAAGATCGACCCGATGAACGGGATCGCCGCGATGAACCCGATGTGGATGTCCGGGATGCCCCAGTTGCTGATGTCGCCCGGCGTGCCGTTGTTGCCGTAGTGCTGCAGGAACAGGTAGCCGGTGATGCCGAGCGCGAGGAAGTTGATCGCGGTGCCGGTGATGATCTGGTCGACCTTCAGGTGGATCGACCAGATCGCGTGGATCGTCGCCATCCCGGCGCCGGCCGCCATCGCGACGAGCAGCGCGACGACCCAGCTGTGCGAGAAGTCATCCGCCCAGATGCCGAAGTACGCGCCGGTCAGGAGCATCCCCTCGAGCGCGACGTTGACGACGCCCGAGCGCTCGCAGTAGAGGCCGCCGATCGCGGCGTAGACGAGCGGCGTCGCGTAGCGCAGCGTCGCAGCGAGCAGCGCGCTCCAGACGACGACCTGGTCGAGGTTCCCGACCGACGACTGCGTCGCGGAGATGCCGAGCACGATCCCGAGCAGGCCCGAGACGACGGCGCCGCCGCCGAGGCGGCGCTGGCCGCGCGACCACGTCCAGATCCCGGCGGCGACGCCGAGGATCCCGACGACGACGGGGACGACGGTCGTCCGCGTGTGCAGCGGCGGGAGCGCGAGCCAGAACGCGAACGCGCCGAGCAGCACGCCGACGACGCCGGCCACCTTCGGCGGTCCCCATCCGGAACCGTTGAACCGCGCGGCGATCGCGGTCACGACGGCCTCCGCCGGCGGCGGCGGAAGAACAGTGCGACACCGCCGATGTTGATGCCGATGAACAGCACGACGAGCCCCTGGATGATCGTCGTCAGGTTGCCGGCGAGCTCCGGCGGGAAGATCGTCGGGTCGAGCTGCCGGTCCGAGGTGCCGTTGATCAGGCCGCCGAAGAGGAGCGCGCCGAGGCCGACGCCGAGCGGCGCGTTTCGGCCGAGCAGCGCCGCGGCCAGGCCGATGAACCCGATCTGCGACGCCTGGATGTCGCCGGGGCCGAGGCGGTACTCCCAGCCGAGGATGTCGCATGCGCCGCCGAGCGCCGCGAAGCCGCCCGCGATCGCCATCGCGAGCGTGTAGTTGCGCGCGACGGAGATACCGCTCGCGCGCGCCGCGTCCGGGTTGAACCCGACCGCGCGCACCTCGAACCCGAGCGTCGTCCGGTTGATGACGATCCAGTAGACGACGAGCATCGCGAGCGCGATGAAGATGCCGATGGACAGGCCCTGGAGGAGCTTCAGCCCCCAGAACACGGGCAGCTTCGCTCCGTCCACCACGTCGTTCGAGATCGGGATCGCCTTCTGCGCCGAGTTCTGCAGCGGGCCCTGCTGCCCGAACAGGTACGAGCCGACCCAGATCGCGATCCAGTTGAGCATGATCGTCGTGATCACCTCGTGCGCGCCGACGGTCGCCTTCAGGAACCCGGCGAGCCCGGCGTACGCCGCACCGGCGAGCGTCGCGCACACGATCGCCAGCAGCACGTGCGCGAACGGCTGCATGTGCGCGAACGACGTCCCGATCCAGATCGCGATGTACGCGCCGACGAGGTACTGGCCCTGGCCGCCGATGTTGAAGAGGCCGCAGCGGAACGCGAATGCGACCGCGAGCCCGGTCAGGATGATCGGCGTCGTGAGCAGCAGCGTCTGCTGGAGGTTCTGCGCCGCGATCGAGCTCGTGTCCCACCAGAACCAGACGTGCGTGGTCGAGAACGGCAGGCGGATCGAGTGCGAGCCGACGTGGAAGAACCAGTTGAGGCCGGTGCCGTCGAAGATCGCGCGGTAGACGCGCAGCGGGTTGTGGCCGGTCGCGAGCACGACCAGGCCGCCCATGAAGAAGGCGAGGACGGTCGTGCCGAGGGGGCCTGCGAACCGCCAGAAGCCGCGTGCGCGCTCGAACAGCGCCGTGCGGACGCCGGGAATGCCCTCGACGACCGGCTGCGGGGCCGCCTCCGCCTCTTCCGCCCGCAGCTCGTCGTCGCCGGTCTGCAGCGCGCGCTCGGCGTCCGGCGGCCCCTGGTCGGGGCGGCGGTCGCGCGCGTCGTCGCTCACGCCGCCTCCCTGCGCCCGGCGCCGGTCATCGCGAGGCCGAGCTCCTCCTCCGTCGCCGTCGGCGGGAACTCGCCCACGATCCGGCCCTCGTAGATGACGAGGATGCGGTCGGAGAGCGACAGCACCTCTTCCAGCTCGAGCGACACGAGCAGCACGGCGCGCCCCGCGTCGCGCTGTTCGACGAGCCGCCGGTGCACGAACTCGATCGCGCCGACGTCGAGCCCGCGCGTCGGCTGCGCCGCGATCAGCACCTTCGGCTGAGCGTCGATCTCGCGCGCGATCACGACCTTCTGCTGGTTGCCGCCGGAGAGCGCGCCGGCCGGGGTGGCCGGCGTGCCGCCACGCACGTCGTACTCGCGCAGCAGCTTCGCCGCCCGCTCCTGCATCCGCTTCGGGTTGAGGAAGCCGAGGTGCGAGTCGGGCTCGCGGCGGTACTCGTGCAGGGCGAGGTTCTCGGTCAGCGAGAACGGCAGCACGAGCCCGCGCCGGTGCCGGTCCTCGGGAATGTGGCCGATGCCGGCGTCGAGCACCTCCTTCGCCGTCGCGTTCGTGATGTCGCGGCCGTCTACGAGCACGCGACCGGCGCGCGCGTGGCGCAGCCCGGCGATCGCGTCGATGAGCTCGCTCTGCCCGTTGGCGTCGACGCCGGCGATCCCGACGATCTCACCGGCGCGCACCTCGAGGCTGACGTCCCGCACGGCCTCGAGCCCGCGGTCGTCGACCACCGTCAGGTGCTCGACGACGAGCAGCGGCTCCCCCGGCTGCGCCGGCGGCTTGTCGACGCGCAGCAGCACGTCGCGACCCACCATCATGCGCGCGAGCCCTTCCTCCGTCGCACCCTGCGCCGGGATCGTGTCGACGACGACGCCGCGCCGCAGCGTCGTGATCCGGTCGGCGATCTCGAGCACCTCGTGCAGCTTGTGCGAGATGAAGATGATCGACTTCCCCTGCTCCTTCAGCGCGCGGATGATCTCGAACAGCTCCTGCGCCTCCTGCGGCGTCAGCACCGCGGTCGGCTCGTCCAGGATCAGGATCTCCGCGCCGCGGTAGAGCGCCTTCAGGATCTCGACGCGCTGCTGCTGCCCGACCGTGATCCGATCGACGCGTGCGTCGGGGTCGACGGCGAGACCGTAGCGCTCGGACAGCTCGCGCACGCGCCGGCGCGCCGCGTCGTAGTCGAGCAGAACGGCGCCGCGCCGCGGCTCGGTCGCGAGCACGATGTTCTCGGCGACCGTCATCACCGGGATGAGCATGAAGTGCTGGTGCACCATGCCGATCCCGTGCTCGATCGCGGCCTTCGTCGAGCCGAGGTCGATCGGCTTCCCGTCGAGCGCGATCGTGCCGGCGTCGGGCGTGTAGAGGCCGTAGAGGATGTTCATAAGCGTCGACTTGCCGGCGCCGTTCTCGCCGAGCAGGGCATGCACCTCGCCGCGCCGCAGGTCGAAGCTGACGTCGTCGTTCGCCAGCACGCCCGGGAACCGCTTCGTGATGCCCCGCAGCTCGAGCAGAGGCGCGTCAGCCATGGCGCTGCGACTTTACCCCGTCGGACGGAGGCCGCTGGCGAGCTGCTGCGCCGCCGCGCGCGCCTGCAGCGCGACGCTCGCGGGGACGAGCGGGTCGAGGCGCCGGACTGCGATCGCACCTGCGCTCGCGCCGAACAGGACGTCGTGGCCGCCGTGGAACAGCCCGACGACGCCGTCGCGCACGATCGACGTCGCGGCGACGCCCGGAAGCTCGAAGTCCGACAGCTCGAACGCCGGCTGGTTCTGCGCGTGCGCGCCGGCGGCCGCGGCAGCCGCGCAGGCGCCGCCGTGCGCCATCACCGCGAGCGCGCCGCGGTCGATCGCGGCGAGCGCCGCCTCCTTGCAGGAGGCGGGGTCGCCCGGCGACCAGACGCGCAGCACGACGACGCCGGGCGCGACGTCGTCGACGCCGCGGGCGAACGCGCCGGCGAGCCGCCGCTCCTCCGGGCCGACCCAGGCGGCGCGACCGCCGACGCTGGTCTCGTCGCGCACGACCAGGCCGGCGACGACGCCGCCGAGGAAGGCCGCCTGGTCGTCGCGCAGCACGACGCCGGTCAGGTTGCGTTCACGCGCGCCGGCGACGGACTGACCGACGACGGCGAACTGCGTCGCCGGGTGCGAGCGCGCCAGGCCGCGCACCTCCGGCGCGACGAGCGCGCCGGGCGCGACGACCACGAGGCGGTAGGAGCCCGCGTCGGAGGGCGAGATCGGCGTCGTCGCCGCGCCGGCCGCGCTCACCTGCAGCGCCCCGATCACGCCGACACGCAGCCGGGGCGCGGACGCCGTCGCCGCCGGCGCGGCCGCCCGCGTCGGCGCCGGGGCGGACGCCGTCGCCGCCGGCGCGGCTGTCCGCGTCGGCGCCGGGGCGTGCGCCGTCTGCTTCGCTGCGCACCCGGCGAGCGCGCACGCGAGCGCGAGTGCGATCGGGCTCCGCCGCATGTGGTGCATGCACCAAACCAGAACGGGGCGAGCCGTGCGGCCCGCCCCGTTCGTCGATGTCGATCGCAGGTCCGACTACTTGACCGTCGTCGGGATGCCCTTGATCTTGTTCGCCTTCAACAGCGTGTACTGCTTCGCGACGGCGCTGCGGATCGCCCCGGGCACGCGCGGGCTCCACTTGCCGTAGCCGACGCCGTTGATGTTCGCGCCGTACTCGACGTTCTGGCCGCCCTTCAGCGTCCCGTTCTTCGCCGCGGCGATCGCCGAGGCGACCGCGACGTCGACCTTCTTCAGCGCGCTCGTCATGACCCACGGGCCGAGGTACGCCTGGTCGGCGTCGACGCCGATGCCGAAGACGTTCTTCTCGTGCGCCGCGTCGAGGACGCCGAGGCCGCACCCGCCGGCGACCTGGAACTCGACGATCGAGCCGGCGGCGATCTGGTTCAGCGCGACCTCCTTGCACTTCGCCTGGTTGACGAAGTCCTGCGAATAGCCGTTCAGGGTCTTGATCCCCGGGTCGGCCTTCTTCGCGCCGTACTGGAAGCCGGCGATGTAGCGGTCGACGGGCGGGATCTTCTGGCCGCCGACGGAGCCGACGACGCTCTTGTGCTTCAGCCTCGCCCACATCCCCGCGGCGTAGCCGACGAGGTACCCGGCCTGCTGCTCGCGGAAGAGCAGCCCCTCGACGTTCTTCGGCCGGTGCTTCAGCCCGGTGACGTCGACGTCGACGATCGCGAACTTGTCCTGCGGGAACGACGACGAGATCGAGTCCATCGCGTCCTGCATGTTGAAGCCGATGCCGATCGTCACGCCGGCGTGCTTGCGCAGGCAGGCCTGGAAGTTCGGGATGTAGTCGGCCGCCGACTTCGACTGGAACACCTCGCCGCTGACGTGCAGCTTCTTCTCTGCGGTGAGCAGCCCCATGTACGCCAGGTGGTTGAAGCCGTGGTCGTTCAACCCGCCGATGTCGGTGACCAGGCAGGCGTTGAACGTCGCCTTGTGCGCCGCCGAGGCGGACGAGCCGCGGACGGCTGCGACGACGAACGCCAGCAGCACCGTCACGACGCCAAGCGCCGCGAGCGTGAGCCAACGCTTCCTCACGAGATAGTTCCTCCTTCGTCTCTGACCGGGGGGACGTGCGCTGACAACCCTATCCCCTCGTTCAGACGGCCGAAAGACATGGCGGTTAGGGGCGTGGCCTGGCTCTGAGCCAGGCCACGCCCCTAGTGGCCGCTGTCCGAAAGGACCAGATCGCGCGGCAACCGCCGTCGCAGAGCGGCGTCGGTGTCGCTTCGGGCCGTGTCCTGGCTCTGAGCCAGGACACGGCCCGCCTAGTCGGCGACTCGTTCCAGGTCGTGCTCGGAGACGAGCACGCGGCGCGGCTTCGAGCCCTCGTACGGCGAGATGATCCCGCGCCGCTCGAGCATGTCGATGAGACGGCCGGCGCGCGTGTAGCCGACGCGCAGGCGCCGCTGCAGCAACGAGACGCTCGCCGTCTGCGCGGTGACGACGACCTCGATCGCCTTGTCGAGCAGCGGATCCTCGTCCGGGTCGAAGTCGCCCTCCTCCGACGAGTCGGCATCGTCGGCGAACACCTGGGGCGCCTCGAGGAAGCTCTCGTCGACGACCTGCTCGCGCTGCGCGCGCGTCTGCTCGACGATCATCGCGATTTCGTCCTCCGTCACGAACGCCCCCTGAACGCGCTGCAGCCGCGAGGTGCCGAGCGGCTTGAAGAGCATGTCCCCCTGACCGAGCAGCGACTCGGCGCCGTTGGCGTCGAGGATCACGCGCGAGTCGGTCTGCGACGACACCGCGAACGCGATCCGCGACGGGACGTTCGCCTTGATCATCCCCGTGATGACGTCGACCGACGGGCGCTGCGTCGCGAGCACGAGGTGGATCCCCACCGCGCGCGACTTCTGCGCGAGGCGGATGATCGAGTCCTCCACCTCCTGCGGCGACACCATCATCAGGTCCGCGAGCTCGTCGATGACGACCAGCAGATACGGCAGCTCGGCCTCGCCGCGCTTGCGGAACGCGCGGTTCGCCTCCGACAGGTTCCGCGCCCGCACCTGCGCGAGCCGCTCGTAGCGACGCTCCATCTCGGTGACGACGTTGAGCAGCACCGCGCTCGCCTCCTTCGGGCTCGAGACGACCGGCGTCAGCAGGTGCGGGATCGACTCGTAGTAGTTGAGCTCGATCCGCTTCGGGTCGATGAGGATCAGCCGTGCCTCGTCGGGCGTCGCGCGCAGCAGGATCGACGTGAGGATCGTGTTGATGCAGCCCGACTTCCCCGACCCGGTCGTCCCTGCGATGAGGATGTGCGGCATCCGCGCGAGGTCGGCCCACACCGCCGCGCCGGAGATGTCCTTGCCGAGCCAGACCGAGAGCGGCGACGCCGTCGGCGGCAGGTCGTCGAAGATGTCGCCGAGCGTGACGAGGTTCGGGCTGAGGTTCGGCACCTCGACGCCGACCGCCTGCTTGCCCGGGATCGGCGCGAGGATCCGGATGTCGGTCGTCGCGAGCGCGTAGCTGAGGTCGTCCTTCAGGTTCGCCACCTTCCCGACCTTCGTCCCCGGCGCGAGCTGCAGCTCGTAGCGGGTGACGCGCGGGCCCGAGATCTGACCGATCACCGTCGCCTCGACGCCGAAGTGCGCCAGGCAGGTGACGAGCGCCTCGGCGACGCGCGCGTTCGCCTCGCCGCTCGGACCCGCGCCCGGCTTCGACTTCTTGAGCAGCCCGCGGTCCGGCAGCGCGTATTCGCCCACGGGCTCGACGCGCTCGAAGAGCGTCTCCTGCGTCGGCTCGCCGTCGCCCTGCGGCTCGTCGTCGCCCTCCTCCTGTACGAAGAGCACCGGCGGCGGGCCGGCGACGGAGTCGGAGACGAGGTCGGGATAGTCGTGCTGGACATCGACCGGCGCCTCGGGACCCCGGCGCGGGTGCACCGCCGGCTCGCGCGCAACGCGCACCTCGCGCACGCGTTCGCGCGCGCGGTGGACGACGTGCCCGGTCCGCCGCAGCCACGCACCGAGGCTCGCGCCGGTGAGGAACAGGACGCCGGCGATCGTGGCGACGACCCCGAGGATCGTCGCTCCGGTCGTGCCGAGCGCGAGCGCGACCAGCCCCTCCAGCGCGCGCCCGACGACGCCGCCGTGCCCGCGGCCGAGCGTCAGCATCAGCCCGAGGAGCGAGACGGCGAGGCCGAGGCGGAACGGCCGCACGTCGACCAGCGTGCTCCGCGTCACCGTCAGCGCGCCGAGCGGCACGAGGACGACGGGCGCGAGATACGCGGCGGCGCCGACCGCCGCGCGCACGAGGTGTGCGACCGGGCCGCCGCTGAACCCGAACCAGAGCACCGCTGCGAGGAACACCCCGAGCGCCGCGACGCCGAGGCCGACGAGCTCAGGATGGTGGTGCGCGCGCGCCCTCGGGCGCTTGGCGGCGCGCCGCTTCTTGACGCGGCTGGGCGTCTTCGGGGACGTCTTGCGGACCCGCTTCGTGCGCGCCATCCGCCGCAGCTTCGCGGCGCACTGGCGCGCTCCTGCTCAGGCGGGAACGGCGCGCGGTGCGGCGCCGCGGGCGCCGAGGTCGAGCGAGAACACGAACGCGGCAGCGCCGGCCAGCATCGCGGCGATCGCGGCGACGGGCTGCGCGAGGCCGAGCCACGCGAGCGCGTTCGGCGACGGGTACGCCGACAGCCACTCCTGCGCGTCGGACGCGAACCGCGCGACGTCGTTCCACGCCCCGCCGTCGGCGACGTAGACGCTCCAGGAGATGGTGAGCGCCGTCGTCGCGACGAGCGACACGGCGGCGGCGAGCGCCGTCGCGGCCCGCAGGCGCGCGAACGCCTCGGCGAGCCCGACCGCCAGGAACGGGATCGCCGGGATGAGGTAGCGCGGCACCGGCGAGTAGCCGCCGTACGGGTCGCCGTAGCCGCACTCCGCGACGACGAACGCGGCCGCGACGACCGCACACACGCCTGCCTCCGCGCGCAGGCCGCGCCGCCACAACCGCACGAGCCCGTACGCGGCGAGCGCGAGGACGGGCGACACGGTCACCAGCCCGCCGGGTCCGGTGAAGACGAGCTCGACGGAGTGCAGGTTCGGCAGGTGCACGCCGAGCAACCCGCTCCTGTGCACGGCGCGGTACTCGTTGTCGCTGTAGGGCAGCGGCGTGCGCCACGGGCGACCGAAGGCGGCCCAGTCGTACGCGCCGAGCGCGGCCGCGCCCGGGAGGACGCCGAGTACGTAGCGCAGGAGCGCGCGCCGCCCGCCGAGCAGCGCGTACAGCCCGAGGCAGAGGACGACGACGACGGCCTCGTATTCGCCCAGGACGGCCGCGCCGGCGGCGACGCCCGCAGCGAACGGCCGCCGTCGCCACGCGAGCACGAACGCCGCGAACGCGAACGCCGCCGTGGGAACGTGGTCGAACCCGGCTGCCGCGAACGGCGCCACCGGAGTCGCGAGCGCGAACGTCACGAGCGCGGGGCCGCCGGTGCCCGGGCGCAGGCTCTCGCAGACGCGCCCGACGAGGAAGGCGGCGAGCAGGAACGGCAGCCCGCACGCGAACAGGCGGACGAGCCACATCTTCGCGCCGACCTGCGTGTGCAGCACGGTCGACGGCGAGTAGTCGAGCGCCGCGACGGCGGGCAGCGCGAGCAGCGACATCCCCGGCGCCTTGTTCGAGTACAGGTGGCCTCCGTAACGCGAACGGTCGCCGGAGAAGCTGATGCAGCGGTCGACCGTCAGGCGGCCGTGGAGCACGGCGTCCGTCAGGCACCACCGCGACTGGTCCTGGACGTCGATGTTGTTGACGACGCTCAGCGCCGCCACCGCGCAGAGCGCGAGCAGCGCGAGCTCGCGGCGCGGGCGCGCCCAGCGAAGCGGCGCCGCCGGGCGCAGCGACTCGAGGAGAGCCCGCATCGCCCGCTCCATCGGCAGCGCACGGGGCGGGCTGAAGCTCGGGGCCCTCAACCGCCGCGTCCTCTTGCCGATAGACCTCGCATGAGGCGGTTCGCGGCACCGGCGGCGCTCGCCGTTCTCGCCGTCGCGCTCTCGTGGAGCCATTGGACGGGGGCGGTGCAGTGGACGCCGGACGGGCTGTTCTACGAGTCGCAGGCGCGCGAGCTGGTAGGCACGCCCGCGCAGCAGGCGCGGCACGACGTCTTCTTCGGCGCGCTCGGCCGTTCCGTCGCGGATCCGGCGCATCGCCTGCAGGATCCGCGCTGGATCGCGTTCGCCGCGCGGTTCTACCGCCGCCGCTGGGTCGTTCCCGCGCTGTCCGACGTCCTGCGGCCGCTCTTCGGCGTCCGGTCGCTCCTGATCGTCTCGCTGCTCGCGTACGTCGCGAGCGGGCTGCTCGCGTACGCACTCGCGCGCCGACGGTTCGGCGTGGCCGCCTCCGCGGCGGCCGGTGCGTTCACGCTGTGGTACCCGCCGCTGCGATCGTGGGCTGCGTTTCCGCTCACCGACTCGAGCGGCGTCGCCGCGCTCCTGCTCGCGCTGCTCGCATGCGAGCGCGCGCTGCACGGCCCGCGCCGCCGCGTCGCCGTCTGGACGGCGGCCGTGCTGCTCGTCGCGTTCACGCGCGACACCGCCGTCATCGCGGCCGCAGCCGGCCTCGCCGTCGCAGCCGTGCACCGAACCAGGCGGGCGGCCGCGATCGGCGCCGCGGGCGTGCTCGCGGCGTTGCCGGCGCCGCTCCTCTTCGGCGCACCGCTACGTGCGACGCTCGCGTTCACCTTCAGCGGCAACCAGGTGCCCGTGGTCGACACGTGGCACTCGGTGCTGCACGCCTACCCCACGTTCGTCCGCTGGATGTTCGAAACCGACTTTCCCTTTGCTTCCAGCATGCGCGTGGACGCGGTGCTGGTCGGGCTCGTGGCGCTGCTCGCGGTGAAGCCGTCCGGGGAAGCGCCGCTCCGGCGCGTGTGGACGGCCGCGTTCGTCGTGACGGCGGGATTCGTCGCAGTCGCCGCAGTGCTCGTCTCCCCGCTGCAGCTCGCCACGTTCGCCGATCCCGTGCCGGCCGGCGTGCTGCTGATCGGGGCCGTGCTGCCGCTGTTCCTGACGCCGCGCAGCCGCGATCCGTTCCTCGCGCTGCTGCGCGGCGGCGCGCTCGCCTCCGTCGCGTACCTCTTCCTGCTGCCGCAGTACACGGCGCTGCGGCTGGCGCTCGTCGTCCTGCCGTTCGCCGCGCTCGGCGTCGCACGTGCCGTCGAGCTGGCGCGGGCCGCGGCTCCTCAGCGCGGCGTGAACGAGGCCGTCAGCATCCCGAAGTACGTCGGCGCCTCGTAGCTCAGCAGCTCGACGTCGAAGCGGTCGCCGACCGCGCCGTGCAGGACGAGAAGCTGCCAGAAGCTGTCCGCCTTCGCGGCGACCGCCCACTGCGGGTCCACTCCGACGAGCTCGACCAGCCGGTTGTCGCGCACGAGCTCGACGATGCGCTCGTCGTACGGCTTCGACTCGGGCGCGAATCCGTACGGACCGTCGGCAACGTGCCCGTGGCCGTGGTCGGCGCTCGCGACGAACGCGACACGCCGGTCGCCGGCGGCGCGGGCGAGCGCTGCGCCCGCGCGCACGAGCTGCTCGTTCGCGAACGTGCGCGGGGCGGTGACCACGACAGCGGGCGCGGACAGGAACGTGAGCGGAATGCCCGCGCCCCAGTCGATCGGCATGGTCGACGCGCCTGCGACCGTCGCGCCCCACGTCAGGCCCACGGCCGGCACGCCGTCGTCCCGCAGCGCGCGGATGCAGGCGTCCGCAAGCTCCGGGTCGCCGGGGCCCGAGTAGAGCCACGGGCCCTCGACGAACTGCGACGGGTGCTCGCTCAGCCGCGCGGCGCGGATCACCGACACGTGCTCGTCGACGTACGTACCGTGCGGCGTGACGAGGATCACGGCTTCCGGCCGCGCAGCCTCGAAGCGGCGGCGCAGCTCCTCCATCCCCCGCCGCGTCCCGCCTTCCGGGTCGAGGAAGACGGGATTGCCGTGCGGCGCGATCGCCGCGAACACGATCATCCGTCGCTCGGCTGCGTCACGCGGCGCCGGTCACCCGAGCGACGCGATCCGTTCGACGACGAGCTGCGCGAAGCGGTCGCCGTCGATGTCGACGCCCACCTTCGCGTTCGGCGGGCCGAAGTGCTCGCGGCCGCGCCGGTCGACGTTCGTGCGCCCCCAGCTAGGGCCGTGCGAGCAGTCGACCTCGACGAACGCGTCACGCACCTGCATCAGCGTCGGATCGACGAGATGGGCGACGCAGACGGGGTCGTGCATCGGCGCGCCGTCCAGCTCCGGGTACCGCAGTTGGTGGAAGCGCGTGTAGAAGTCCATCAGTTGCGCGACCATCTCGCCGACGCGCCCCGCGCGGCGCATCGCCTCGGTGTGCTCGGGCTTGATCAGCGCCCGGTGCGTGACGTCGAGGCCGACCATCGTCGTGTCGAGCCCTTCCGCGAAGACGCGCTGCGCCGCCTCCGGGTCGGCCCAGATGTTGAACTCCGCTGCCGGCGTGCGGTTCCCTTCGCCGATCGAGCCGCCCATCAGCACGATGCGCTCCGGCCGCAGGTCCGGGTACTGCGCGAACAGCAGGCCGACGTTCGTCAGCGGTCCAGTCGGCACGAGCGTCAGCCGGCCGCCGCGCTCACGAAGCTGGCCCGCGATGAAGTCGACGGCGTGCTGCTCGCGCGCGCGCGTCGTCGGCTGCGGCAGGTCGGGGCCGTCGAGACCGGACTCGCCGTGCACGTGCGCGGCGACGTCCTGCTCGCGGATGAACGGACGGTCGGCGCCCGCGTAGACGGGGACGTCCGTTCGCCCGACGAACTCGAGCACGCGCAGGGCATTGTTCGTCGTCTTGTCGAGCGTCTGGTTGCCGGCGACGGTCGTGACGCCGAGGAGCTCGACCTCCGGCGAGGCGAGCGCGAGCAGCAGCGCGATCGCGTCGTCGTGGCCGGGGTCGCAGTCGAGGATGATCGGAGTCGGCGTCATGCGCGGAGTATCGCGTCCACCTCGCGCGCGAACGGGAGTGAAGGTTGTGCGCCGCGCCGCGACGCCGCGATCGCGCCGGCAGCGCACGCGCGCCGGAGCGCCTCGTCGCGGGGCCGGTCCTCGAGTAGCGAGACGACGAGGCAGGCGGCGAATGCGTCGCCCGCGGCGGTGCCGTCGACGGCGGTCACCCGCGGGGGCCGTGCGCGCGCGACCTCGCGGCCGTCTTCGAACAGCGCGGCGCCGTCGGCGCCGTACGTCACGGCGACGAGCCGGCCGCGCGCGACGACCTCGTGCTCCAGGCGGTTCACGATCAGCAGGTCGGGCTCGACGTCGATCGGCCGCGCGGGCGCGGCGTTGAGCGCGAAGAACGCGGCGCCCCGCGCCGCTGCGAGCACGACGTCGTCGGGCACCTCGAGCTGGCAGAGCACCGCGCCGCCCGGCGAGACGGGATCGACCAGCGCATTCGCGCCCGGGACGACGACGATCTGGTTCTCGCCGTCGTCGGCGACGAGGATCAGCGCGATCCCCGTCCCGCCGGCGCGGCGCAGGTGCAGGTCGACGGCCGCCTCGTGCAGGCCGGCGAGCGCTTCCTCGGCGAGCGGGTCGTCGCCGACCGCGCCGAACAGGCGGACGCGGGCCCCGAGGCGCGCCGCGGCGACCGCCTGGTTCGCACCCTTGCCGCCGGGGATCCGCGCGAGGTCGGCGCCGACGAGCGTCTCGCCCGGCCGCGGCAGGCGCCCGACGCGCGCGACGAGGTCGAGGTTCACGGAGCCGACGACCGTCAGCTCGACCGAGCCGGCGCCAGCGCCGCTGTGGACGGTTCGTGACGCTTTCGTGACGACGTCTGACACCGGACGCGGCCGGACGGGGATACGACGCGATCGCGCGCAGATCCTGGCGCCGGCGCCGCTGTGGACGGTTCGTGACGCTTTCGTGACGACGTCTGACACCGGACGCGGCCGGACGGGGCTACGCCGCGATCGCGCGCAGGTCGTCGGCGGCCCGGCCGAGCAGGTTTTCGCGCAGGTCGAACAGCCCGGCCCACAGCGAGCCGGCGTCGAGTGACGATTGCCACCGCACCTGCGCCGACAGCCCCTCGAGCGCCCGCACGAGCACTGCGAGCTCGAGGTAGGCGGCCGCGACGCGGTGCGGTGCGACCTTCACCCCGGCGCGGTCGAGCACGGGCTGCCAGTCGACCAGCTCCGCCCTGCCCGGCTCGCCGAACCACGACCGCCCCTCCGCCGCCTGCGCCTCCAGCTCGAGCAGGTAGCGGCCGAGCGGGCGCTCGAGCCCGGCCAGCGCGGTCTCGACGCGGTCGGCTGCGCGCCGCAACGCCGCTTGACGGCGGCCCGGCGTCGACGGCTCGGCCTCGCCCCGCGCCCAGCGCTCGAGCAGCCGGCAGAACGCGAGCGCAGCCACCTCCACGGCAACCAGCTGCGCGATCAGCCGGCGCCCGGTGGCGTCCTCGACCGCGTGCTGGGCGATCAGCTCCGCCCACTCCGGCCGGGTGCCGAGCGGGGTCGCCATCAGCGACGTCCCTGCGCGTCGCCGCCCGCGCCGGGGTACGGCCGGCTCATACCTCGACCACCACCGGCAGGATCATCGGCCGCCGCCGCGTGCGGTCGTACACGAGCTGCCCGAGCCCGTCGTGGATGTGCTCCTGCAGCAGCTTCACCTCGCGCACGTCCTCCGCCAGCAGCTCGCGCACGATCTCGTGCGCCTCTTGGCGCATCTCCGACATCAGCTCGTCGTCCTCGGCGAAGCCGCGCGCGATCAGCTCGGGGCGCGACGCGCCGCGGTCGGCCAGCGTCGTCACGACGATCAGGATGCCGTCTTCCGACATGTGGCGGCGGTCGCGCAGCGCCACGTCGGACACGTCGCCGATCCCGAGCCCGTCGACGAAGGTGACGCCCGCCGGAACGCGTCCCGCCACGCGCACCCCGTCGCGCGAGAGCTCGACGACGTCGCCGTTCTCGGCGAGGACGATCGACGACGCGGGCACGCCCGCCTCCTGCGCGAGCCGTGCGTGCGCCGCCTGCATACGGTACTCGCCGTGGATCGGCATCACCGCCTTCGGCCGGACGAGCGAGATGAGCGTGCGCAGCTCCTCCGCACGCGCATGCCCCGAGACGTGCACGGCAGCGTTCTCCTCGTGCAGCACCTCCGCGCCGTTCTTCGTCAGCCGGTTGATCGCGTCGTGGACGCGCAGCTCGTTCCCCGGCACCGGTCGCGCGGAGATGATGACGGTGTCGCCGCGTTCCACCTTGACCGCCGGGTGGTCGTTGTACGCGATGCGCGTCAGCGCCGACAGCGGCTCGCCCTGCGAGCCGGTACAGAGGATGAGCTGCTCGTGCGGCGGAATCTCGTCGAGCTCGAGGGCGCGCACGAGCACGTCCTCGGGGACGCGCACGTAGTCGAGATTGCGCGCGACGTTCAGGTTGCGACGCATCGAGCGGCCGACGACGGCGACCTTGCGGCCGGCGGCGACGGCGACGTCGATCGCCTGCTGCATCCGGTGGATGTTCGAGGCGAAGCTCGACACGAGCACGCGCCCCTGCCGCGCGGGGATGATCTGCCGGAACGCCTCGCCGACGACGCGCTCGGAGCGCGTGAAGCCGGGGCGCTCGGCGTTCGTCGAGTCGCCGAGCAGCAGGTCGACGCCGCGGTTGCCGAGCTCGGCGAGCCGCCCGACGTCGGTGCGCAGCCCGTCGACAGGTGTGTGGTCGAGCTTCCAGTCGCCGGTGTGGAACACACGGCCGGCCGGTGTCTCGATCGCGATTCCGACGGCGTCGGGGATGGAGTGCGCCATCCGCACGAACTCGATGCGGAACGGCCCGAGCTCGATCGGGCCGCGTCCCGGCTCCGCCTCGCGCAGCTCTGCCGCGCGCAGCAGGCCGTGCTCGTCGAGCTTCGACTTCACGAGCCCGAGCGTCAGGCGCGTCGCCCAGATCTCCTCGACGCGCACGTCGCGCATCAGGTACGGCAGCGAGCCGACGTGGTCCTCGTGCGCGTGCGTCAGCACGACCGCCCGCAGCGGCTTGTTGTGGAGGTAGCCGAAGTCGGGCAGGATCAGGTCGACGCCGAGGTGCTCATCACGCGGGAACGACATGCCTGCGTCGACGACGATCCGCACGTCGCCGAACTCGTACACGGTGACGTTCTTGCCGACCTCGCCGAGGCCTCCGAGCGGGATCACGCGCAGCACGTCGTCCATGGATCCGGGGAGTGTAGGGACCGGAAGGTCTACGCCGCGACGAGCAGGCCGAGCCGCTCGAGGCAAGAGCGCACGGTCGCGAGCTCGTCGTCGGTCGGTCCAACGAGCGGCAGTCGGTGCCCGCCGACGGCGTGACCGAGCACGTTCAGCGCCGCCTTGATCCCGATCGGGTTCGTGGAGACGCGCAGGATCTCGTACGCGGGGCCGAGCGCGGCGTCGAGCTCGCGCGCCCGCCCGACGTCGCCCGCGTGCGCGGCTGCGACCTGCTCTGCGACCTGCGGGCCGACGATGTGCGTGTGCACGCAGATGCCGCCCGCGCCGCCGAGCTCGAGAAACGGCTGGACGAGGTTGTCGTCGCCGGCGTACAGCGTCAGCCCGGTCTCCACGACGTGCCGCGCCTGGTCGAGGTCGGGATGCGCCTGCTTGACGGCGCGAACCGTCTCGATCTCGACGAGCCGCGTGATCGTCCCGGGCTCGATGTTGACGACGACGCGCGCGGGGATGTTGTAGACGACGATCGGCCGGTCGCTCGCGCGCGCGACCGCCTCGAAGTGCGCGACGATCCCGCGCTGCGGCGGCTTGTTGTAGTACGGCGTCACGACGAGGAACGCGTCGGCGCCGAGCTCGTGCGCGCGCTCCGTCAGGTGCACCGAGTGGCTCGTCGAGTACGTCCCCGTCCCCGCGACGACCGTCGCCTCGTCGCCGACCGCCTCGATGGCGGCGCGGATCAGGTCGAGCCGTTCGCCGTCGGTCAGCGTCGGACTCTCGCCGGTTGTCCCCGCCACGACGAGGCCGTCGGAGCCGGTGTCGACGAGCTGCCGAGCGAGCCGCTGGAACGCGTCGAAGTCGATCGACCCGTCCTCCCGGAACGGCGTCACAATCGCCGTCAGCACGCGGCCGAGCACGACGTGATCTTACGCGGCATGGCACCTGTGACGAGCCGGTGTCAGACACCGTCACGTCTTCGTCACGCCACCGTCGCAGGATCGTGACCGCCCTGCAAACGGCCGCAGGCGCTTCGGCCACTGTCCGGTGTCAGACGTGGGAACAACTCGTCCACAGGCGCCCCGTCAGAGGCGGATGCGGACGACGCGGGGGGCGAGCTGCTCCACGGCGGCAGCTCGGCGGACGAACTCCGCCTCGTACGGCCGCCCGGCAAGCGCGACCAGCGCGGCGGGAGCGAGCTCGCGCAGCCGCTCGAGCAGCGGCTGGACGTTCCGCCGCTCGTACAGGACGTCGGCGGCCAACGCCAGGTCGAACCGCTCTGCCCACGGCTCGCGCCAGTCGCGCACCTCGGCGCGCAGCTCCACCCCGTTCCGCGCGGCGTTGCGGCGCAGCAACGCGACCGCCTCCGGCGCCCAGTCCGTCGCCGTCACGACCGCGCCACGCGCGGCGGCGACGAGCGACGGCACACCCAGCCCGCAGCCGAGCTCGACGACGCGCAGCCCGTGCACGTCGGGGAGCGCGTTCGCGAGGGCGAGCGACGCAGGCCAGAGCTCAGCCCAGTACGGCAGGAACTCGTCGCGCGCGAACGCCTCCTCGTCGAGCAGCGCCTCGGCCGAGTCGGGGCGCAGCAGGTCGAGCTCGATCCCGCCGACCGCGAGCCGCTCAGAGCAGAGCGTCAAGGCCGACCGTCAACCCCGGAGGCAGCGACGGGAGCCGCTCCAGCGCGAGCAGGACGCCCGGCGTGTACGCCTCCCGCGACGGAGCGTCGTGGCGGATCGTCAGCGTCTGCCCCGGCGCGCCGAGGATCACCTCCTGGTGCGCCACGAGCCCCGGCAGCCTCACCGAGTGGATCGGCACATTGCCGCCGAGACGCTCCGCCGTCAACCTCGCCGTTCCCGACGGGGCGTCGCGCTTCGTGTCGTGGTGCAGCTCGACGATCTCGGCGTGCGGCATGTACGCGAACGCCTGCGCGGCGAACCGCATCATCAGCACGGCGCCGACCGCGAAGTTCGGCGCGAAGAACACCGCCACCGGCGCGTCGCGGAACGCGTCGACGTCCCAGCCCGTCGTTCCGACCACGCACGGCACGCGGGCCGCGACGGCGGCGCGCACGTTCTCCACCACCGCCTCGGCCGTCGTGAAGTCGACGACGGCGTCGGCCTCGTCGAGCGACTCGACGAGCGTGTGCGCACCGGCGAGCGCCGGCGCGATCGCGCTGCCGACCTTGCCGGAGCGGCCGTTCAGCAGAACCTTCACGCCGCGCGCGCGAGCGTCGGCACGACACGGCCGAGCGCCTCGACGAACCGCTCCTCGCTCGGACCGATGCACGCGGCCGAGAGCCGTTCCGGCGCGAGGAGCGCCGCCGCCAGCTCGCTCACCGACTCGGCCTCGACGGCGTCGATCTCGGCGACGAGCCGGTCGAGCGACAGCAGCTCGGAGTCGGTGATCAGCGACTTCCCGAGCCTGTTCATACGCGTCGACGTCGATTCCATCGACAGCAGGATGCGGCCCTTCAGGTTCTCCTTCGCACGCTCGAGCTCGCCGCCGCCGACGTTGCCTGCCGCGACGTCCGCGATCTGGTCGGCGGCGATCGCGAGCGCTTCGCCCAGGTTGTCCTCGCGCGTCCCCACGTAGACGCCGATCTGGCCGGTGTCGGTGTACTGCGACACAAACGAGTAGACGGCGTAGGCCAGCCCGCGCTTCTCGCGGATCTCCTGGAACAGCCGGGACGACGCCGAGCCGCCGAGGATCGCGTCGAGCAGCGAGGCCGCGAAACGCCGACGGTCGGAGCGCGAGATGCCGGGCGCACCGAGGCAGACGTGGTACTGCTCGGTGTCCTTGCGCTGGAAGCGGAGCCGCGGGGGCGGCGCCTGCACGAGCGGCGGCCGGACGTTCGTCCGCGCCGGGACGCCCGCGCCGCGCCGCTCGAGCGCGCGCTCGACCAGCTCGACGACGTTCGCGTGGTCGATGTTGCCGGCTGCGGCGACGACGATGTTCGCGGGGACGTACATCGTGCGGTGGTAGCGCGCGATCGACGTCCGCGGGATGGTCGAGATCACCTCTGCCGTCCCGATCACGGGCCGTCCGAGCGGATGCTCGCCGAAGACGGCCTCCGAGATCAGATCGTGGACGAGCTCCTGGGGCGCGTCCTCGTACATCGCGATCTCCTCCAGCACCACCTCGCGCTCCGCGTCGAGCTCGGCGAACGCCGGCGCGAACACCATGTCGCTCATCACGTCCAGCGCCGTCTCGAGGTGGTGGTCCGGCACGCGCGCGTAGACGAGCGTGTGCTCGCGCGACGTCGCCGCGTTCAGCTCGCCGCCGAGCCCGTCGAAGATCTCGGCAATCTCGAGCGCGGTGTATCGCTGCGTGCCCTTGAACAGAAGGTGCTCGATCAGGTGCGACACTCCCGCCTCCGTCGCGTCCTCGTCGCGCGAGCCGGTGCCGATCCAGTAGCCGACCGCCGCCGACCTGACGTGGTCGAGGCGCTCCGAGATGACGCGCTCGCCCGAGTCGAGCTCGGTCAGCACCCAGTTCTGCATCGGCGTAGCCTAGTGGCCGCGTCAGTTCCCCGGACCGCGGCTCGACGCACTGGCCGGGGGTCGATGCGCGCCGAGTGCAGCGTCATCGCTCCTCGCCCGGCAGCAGCGACCAGAGGATGGCGTCCGCACGCCGGCCGTGCAGCCAGATCGACTGGCGCTCCCGCCCCTCGCGCTGGAAGCCGCACCGTTCGGCCAGCCGCTGCGACGCCTCGTTGTCCGGATGCGTCCGCAGCTCGATGCGGCCGACGCCTTCGCCGAACAGCCAGGCGCACACGAGCCGGACGCCACGCGTCATCAGTCCGCGCCCGCGCCCGTCGGCGGCGGCGAGATACGTGATCTCGTAGTTCTCGCGGTGCCGGCGCGACGCGACCACCGCGCCGAGTGCGACGTCGTCGCCGGATTCCGTGACGACGAAGTCGAATCGCTCGCCGCTCGCACGCCAGTCGCGCGTCAGGCGCAGCAGCGACTCGAAGTCGTGCGCGTCCGGGTTGTGCGGCATGTTGAGCCAGCGCGCGACGACGTCGTCGCGCATCGTCCGCAACACTGCATCGCGGTCGTCCTCACGCAGCGCGCGAAGCACGACGACGCCGTCGGTGAGGGTCGGCGGCGTGCGCACGCCGCCGACCCTACCGCCTACTCGCTGCGCGACTCCTCGCGCTCGCGGCGCGGGCCGCGGCTGCGGCTCCGGCCGCGGTCGCCGTCGCGGCGCGGCCGCTCCTCGCGGGGCTCGCGCGGGGGCGCGTTCTTCGCCCGCTCGACGAGCTCCTCCGGCGAGACGGTGCCGCCGTTCTCGTGCTTCTGGATCAGCTTGAGGCCGATCCGGCCGCGCGCCTTGTCGACTTCCTGCACGAGCACGTCGAGGATGTCGCCGCGCTGGATGACGTCCTCGATGTGGTTGACGCGGCCGGGACCCACGTTCGAGACGTGCAGCAACCCGTCGGTGCCCTTCTTCAGCTCGACGAACGCGCCGAAGTCGGTCGTCTTGACGACGCGGCCGGTGTACTGGTCGCCGACCTCCGGCTCCTTGGTCAGCGCGAGGATCGACTGGATCGCGGCGTCGCCCTTCGTGCCCTCGGTCGCGTAGACGAGGATCGTCCCGTCCTCCTCGATGTCGATCTGCACGTCGTGCTCGGCCTCGAGCGCGCGGATGGTCTCGCCGCCCTTGCCGATCACCATGCCGATGTACTCGGGGTTGATCTGGATCGTCGCGATCCGCGGCGCGTGCGCGGCGAGCGCCTCGCGCGGCTGCGGGATCGCCTGCAGCATCCGCTCGAGAATCGCGATCCGCGCCTCCTTCGCCTGCGCGAGCGCGCGCTCCATGATCTCGCGGCTGACGCCGGCGATCTTGATGTCCATCTGGAGCGCGGTGATGCCGTCGCGCGTGCCGGCGACCTTGAAGTCCATGTCGCCGAGGTGGTCCTCCGCGCCCTGGATGTCGGTGAGGATCTCGTAGTCGTCGCCTTCCTTGACGAGCCCCATCGCGATCCCCGACACCGGCTCCTTGATCGGCACGCCGGCGTCCATCAGCGCGAGCGTCGACCCGCACACCGAGCCCATCGACGACGAGCCGTTCGACTCGAGCGTCTCGGACACGAGCCGGATCGTGTACGGGAACTCGTCCTCGGGCGGGATGACGGCTTCGAGCGCGCGCTGGGCGAGCGCCCCGTGGCCGATGTCGCGCCGCTTCGGCGAGCCCATCCGCCCCGTCTCCCCCACCGAGTAGGGCGGGAAGTTGTAGTGGTGCATGTACCGGCGCTCGGTCTCGAGCGAGAGATCGTCGATGCGCTGGCCCTCCTTCGCGGTGCCGAGCGTCAGCAGCGTCATGATCTGCGTCTGGCCGCGCGTGAACAGGCCGGAACCGTGCGTGCGCGGCATGACGCCGACCTCGACCTCGATCGGCCGGATCTGCGTGGCGCTGCGCCCGTCGGGCCGCCGCTTCTCGACGGCGATCTTCGTGCGCACGAGGTTCTTGTAGATCGACTCGCACGCCTTCTTCAGGTACGCCTTCGTGAGCGAGTCTTTCTCGCCGTCCTCGCCGCCGCCGGGGAACGGCAGCCGCGCCTCCTCGACGATCCGCTCGTAGGTGAGGCTCCGCTTCGCGGACTTCAGCTCCTTCGAGTCCTGCTCCGCGTCGGTGAGCGCGCGCAGGTCGGCCTCGAACTGCTCGCGCACGACGGCCTCCGTCGCCACCTGGCGCTGCTTCTCCAGGATCTGCGCGAGCGACATCCGCACCTGCAGCTCCTGCTGCACCCGGTTCTGCGTGACCGACTCGGCCACCGGGCCCACCTCCTGCGCGACGATCTCCTCGACGGCCTCGCCCGCGGCGCGCAGGCCCTGCTCCTGGATCCGCGTCCAGATCGTGTGGCCCCACGACGACTCGAGCCGCTCGGTCGTCGCCGCGTCGAGCCACTTCGGCTTCCCCGCGCGGCTGCGCAGCTCGTCCTGCGCCTGGCAGAGCTTGACGATCTCGGCGTGCGCGAGCTCGAGCGCCTCGAGGATCCGCTCCTCGGGGACGCGGTTCGCGCCCGCCTCCACCATCGTCAGCCCCTCCTTCGTGCCGACGACGATCAGGTCGAGCTCGGACGAGTGCTCGGTCTCCTCGAGCGTCGGGTTGACGACGAGCTCGCCGTCGAGCAGCCCCATGCGCACGGCGCCGATCGGGCCGAGAAACGGCAGCGGCGAGACGGCCAGCGCGGCCGAGATCGCGTTGATCGCGAGGATGTCGTGCGGGATGACGAGGTCGGCCGAGAAGACGGTCGCGACGCACTGCACCTCGTTGCGGTACCCCTTCGGCCAGAGCGGCCGCACGGGGCGGTCGATCATGCGCGCCGTCAGGATCGCGCGCTCGGTCGGGCGCCCCTCGCGCTTGAAGAAGCCGCCGGGGATCTTCCCCGCCGCGTACATGCGCTCCTCGACGTCGACGGTGAGCGGGAAGAAGTCCGCGCCCTCGCGCGCCTCCGTCCGCCCCTGCGCCGTCCCGAGGACGACGGTCTCGCCCGAGCGGACGACGACGGCGCCGTCGGCCTGCTTCGCGAGCTTCCCGGTCTCGAACGTGATCTCACGGCCGCCGATCTCGACGGCGACGGAAACCGGCACCCCGGCGGGGTGCTCGGCCTCGACGATGCTCATTCTCCTTGTTCCTCCACTGTGCTGGTGAAGGGTGGAGATTGGGTCAACGTCCCGACTCGCTCGCGGGGCCCGGGGCGCTCGCCCAAGCTCCACCCTTCTGGGTTTGACGGAGCTAGCGGCGGAGGCCGAGCTCCTTGATGAGGGCGCGGTAGCCCTCCAGGTCCTTGCGCTGCAGGTAGTTCAGGAAGCGGCGGCGGCGCCCGACGAGCTTGAGCAGGCCGCGGCGCGAGTAGTGGTCGTGCCTGTGCGTCCGCAGGTGCTCGGTCAGCTCGTTGATGCGCTGCGTCAGCATCGCGATCTGGACCTCCGGCGAGCCGGTGTCCGTCTCGTGCTTGCCGAACTTCCTGACGTGCTCCAGCTTCTCTTCCTTGGTGAGGGTCAAGCTGCTCCTCTCGTCGATGGTCACCCTGGTCTCAGCTCGCCGCGAAGGAAGGACGCGCGCGGCCGGGGCCGGGTCGACCAGTAGGGTAGCGAACTCCCGATGGATCCGACGTTCCACGCCGCGTGCGAGGCGGCGGCCGAGACGTGGCATGTCCCGGCGCTCGTCGTGTGCGTACGCACGGGCGAGACGGAGTCGACGGTCGCCGTCGGCTGCGACGAGGCGACCCGGTTCCGCGTCGCCTCGGTCACGAAGCCCTTCACGGCGATGCTCGCGCTCGCGCTGCTCGACCTCGACGAGGCGCCCGGCGTGTGGGCCGCGGACGTCCGCCTGCGGCACCTGCTCGCGCACACGTCCGGGTACGACTGCGAGCTTGCGGAGCCCGACCTCGCGCGGTTCGGCGGCGGCGACGACGCGCTCCCGCGCGCCGTCGCCGAACTGCCGACGGTGCGGCGGTGGCTGGGTGTCGACGAGGTGTGGTCGTACTCGAACGCCGGCTACTGGCTCGCCGGGTGGCAGTGCGCAGAGCGCGCCGGCGGCACGTTCGAGCAGGCGCTCGCCGAGCGCGTGCTACGACCCGCTGCGCTCGAGGCGACCGACTTCGGCGAGCCCGACGTGCCCGGGACGGGGCCGGAGGCCGACGCGGGGCCGTACCCGCGTGCGCGCCGGCCGTCGGGCGGCCTCGTCTCGACTGCCGGCGACCTCGTTCGCTTCGGGCGGCGGCTTCTCGAGTCCGCGGACGCCGCCCGCATGCGCGCGCCGTGCGGCAAGCCCGTCGGCGGCGTCTACGGGCTCGGGCTGGCGGGGGAGCGGGTCGCGGCGGTCGACGTGTGGGGCCACGCCGGCTCGTACGGCGGCTTCCAGTCGTCGCTGCTGCTCGTGCCGGATCGCGGCGCGGTCTTCGCCGGCTTGACGAACAGCGGCCACGGCAAGCAGGCGCTGCGGCTCGTGGAGGACGCCTTCTTCGAGCGCGTCGTCGGTGCGCCGCGGCGGACGCCGCCGACGGCCGAGCTGCCCGCGGCGTCGCTCGAGGCGCTCGCCGGGACGTATGCGAACCGCGAGGGGTGGTACGAGGTCGAGCCGGACGGCGGGGGGCTCGTGCTGCTCGCCGACGGCGAGGAACATCCGGCGCGGGCGATCGGGCCGGCCACGTTCGAGGTCACCGCAGGTCCGCTCGTCCGCGACCGCTTCGACTTCCCGCGCGAGGGGTTCCTGCGCGTCGGCGGCCGTCTCGCCGAACGCCTGGCGTGATCGCCACCGTCGCAGCGGGGCATCCCGCGACGGCGGAGGCGGGCGCGGAGATCCTGGCGGACGGAGGCACCGCCGCCGACGCGGCGGTCGCCGCCGGGCTCGCATCCTGCGTCGCCGAGACGATCATGACCGGCCTCCTCGGCGGCGGTCACGCGATCCACTACGACGCGGCGACCGGAACCGCCCGTAACCTCGACTGCTTCGTCGCCGTACCGTCCGGCGCGGGCGAGCCGATGCAGCAGCTCGCCGTCCCGTTCGGCGAGGAGCTTGTGCACTACGCGATCGGCGCATCCTCGTGCGCCGTGCCGGGCGTCCCGGCCGGCCTCGACGCGCTCTGGAGGGCGTACGGCCGGCTGCCGTGGGACCGCCTCGTCGAGCCGGCGCTTCGCCTTGCCCGGGACGGCGTGGTGCTGCCGCCGGCGCACGCGGCCTGTCTCGAGATGCTCGCGCCGGTGATGACGATGCGCGAGGGCGCGCGCCTGTACGCGCCCGCGGGCTCGCTCCTGGCCGCGGGCGACGTGGTGCAGCAGCCCGGTCTCGCCGCCGCGCTCGAGTTGTTGCGGGCGGAGGGTGCGGCGTCGGTCTACGGCGGGACGATCGCCGAGCGCCTGCTCGCGCTCGTCGCTGACCGCGGCGGCGTCCTCACGCGTGCCGACCTCCTCGCCTACGAGGCGCGCTGGTCGCCGCCGGTGGAGGTCGCCTTCGCAGGTCGGCGCCTGCTGACGCGCGGCGGCCTCTCCGGGCTTCCGCGCACGCTCCGGCGCTTCGACCCGGCGGGCGGCCCGGCTGCGCTTCTCGAGGCGCTCGAGGCGGACGGCGACGACGCCGCGCCGGAGCACACGACGAACCTCGTAGCCGTCGACCGCGCCGGGAACGCCTGTGTCCTCACCACCAGCCTCGGGCTCGGCTCCGGAGACTGGCTACCCGGGCTCGACCTGCACCTGAACAGCATGCTCGGCGAGGTCGACCTCGTCCGCGGGCGGCTGAGGCCGCGCGAGCGGATGCCGAGCATGATGGCGCCGACGGTGGCGTTCGCCTCGGGTGGCCGTCTCGAGCTCGCGGCCGGCGCGGCCGGCGGCACGCGCCTGCGCACGGCGCTCGTCGGCGTCCTCGGGGCGGTCCTGCACGAGCGGGCCGGCGTTCAGGACGCGATCGACCGGCCGCGGTTCCACCCTGCCGGCGGCGTGGTCAACGCGGAACCCGGCGTCGACGAGACGTGGCTGGCCGCGCTCGAGGCGCAGGGGCGCACGGTGCGCCGCTGGCTCGCGCGGCACCACTACTTCGGCGGCGTCAGCGCCGTCGGGGCGGGGGGCGCCGGAGCAGATCCGCGGCGCTCGGGGGCGGTTCGGCCGGCGCCGCCGGCAGCGACACCGTGATCCAGCCCAGGTAGCTGCAACGCGGGCAGCCCGGGTTCTCGTGCACCGTCCCGCCGTCGACCGGCTTCGTGTAGGTCGCGCCGCACTCAAGGCAGCGCACGCGCTCGATCTGGACGACGTTCCCTCGCTGCTGCATCTCGATGGAGAAGATGCCGCTCGCTGCGAGATCTTGCGGCCCGCCCGGACGTTTCTCATGCCGGCCGGACGGCGGCGCGGGTCGCCTCGACGTCGCGGGCGATCTGCTCGACCAGCGCCGCCTCGCTCGCGAAGGCCCGCTCCTCGCGCAGCCGCTGCCACAGCTCGACCACGAGCCGTCTCCCGTACAGGTCGCCCTCCCAGTCGAGCAGGTACGCCTCGATGCGGCGCTCCCGGCCGCCGAAGTGCGGGTTGACGCCGATCGAGACGGCCGCGCGGCGGTCGCCGACGGCGCCGGCGTAGATCCCGAACGCCGGCACGAGCAGGCCGGGCGGCACGCGCAGGTTGGCGGTCGGAAAGCCGAGCTCCTTCCCGCGGTGGTCACCCCCGACGACCCTCCCCTCGACCTCGAGCGGCCGTCCGAGCAGGCTCGCCGCAGCCGCCACCTCGCCGCGCGCAGCCAGCTCGCGGATGCGCGTCGACGAGACGCCGGGCACGAGCGGCACCTCGCGCGTCCCGAACCCGAGCCGGCCGAGCAACGCGAGGTCGCCGGTGCGCGCGCGGCCGAACCGGAAGCCGGCACCCGCGACGACCACCTCCGCGCCGATCGCACCGAGGTACGCGTGCGCGAACTCATCCGGAGGGAGCGCCGCGAGCTCCGGCGTAAACGCGGCCACGAGCACGTCCGCGGCGCCGGCGTCGCCGAGCAGCTCCAGCCGCCGCTCGAGCGTCGCGAGCAGCTCGACGTCCCCGCCCAGCACCGCCCGCGGGTGCGGATCGAACGTGACCACCGTCGGCGTCAGCCCGTCGCCTCCGCTCGCGGCGGCGGCGGCGACGACCGCACGGTGACCGCGGTGGACGCCGTCGAACGTGCCGACCGCGACGGCGCGGGCGCGGTGCTCGAGCGCCTCCGGCGAGCGTGCGATCACGCGGCACCGCCGTCGGCGCCGCTGCTGCCCGCGAGCGCCAGCACGCCGGCGCGGACGGCGTCGGAGACCCGCTCGAGCGCCTCCGCGGGCAGGCGCGCAAGCGCGTCCCGCACTGGCAGCAGCGGGACGTCGTCGACCGGCCCCGCCTCATCGACCTCGAATGGACCGACGGACGTGCGACGCAGCGTCGTGCAGTGCCCGCCGAGCGCGTGCGCGAGCGCACGGACGTACGTCCCGGAGCCGACGTCGAGCTCGAGCCGCACCGACGTCACGGCCTCTTCCTCGCCCGTATACGCGATGGCGGAGAGCGCGTGCACGCGCATGCGCCTCAGGGGCATCTCGACGGACACGCCCCGACGCGCCAGTCTGTACGCGCGCTCGCCCCCGACCTTCACCGCCGACGCGGCCGGGATCGGGAGCTCGACCTCCCCGCGGAGGCCCGCGAGCGCGGCGTCGACCGCGGCGCGCGGCGGCGGCTGGCGCCGCGCGACGACGTCCCCCTCCGGGTCGCCGGTCGTCGTCGTCGCGGTCAGGTCGACGTCGGTGAGGTAGCGCTTGTCCAGTCCGACGAAGCACGGAACCAGCCTAGTTGCCGCACCGGACAACAGGACCAGAAGGCCCGTGGCGAATGGATCCAGTGTCCCGGCATGACCAGTGCGCGCGCGCGTGCGGCGGCGCAGCGCGGCGACGAGCGCGAACGACGACGGCCCGGCCGGCTTGTCGACCAGCGCCACCCCCACGGGTGTCAGCGCCCGCGGCGGCACTACCGCGTCGCGAGCCTGAACTGCTCGCGCAGGAACGCGACGATCTCCTCGATCGGGCGCTCCGACGAGAACCCGGCGGCCTGGCGGTGCCCGCCGCCGCCGGCGGCGCGCGCGATCGCCGACACGTCGACCTCGTCGTGGCTCGAGCGCAGCGAGACGCGGCGCGGCGGTCCGTCGCCGCGCGGCGGCTCCCGGATGAGCGCCACCATCTCCGAGCCCTCGACCGCGCGCAGATGGTCGATGATCCCTTCCGAGAACGGCTCCTCGGCGCCGACGGCGTCGAAGTCGTCCTTGAGCAGATAGCTGACGACGAGCCGTCCGCCCTCGTGCGCCTGCGCACGTTCGAGCGCGCGCGCAAGCAGCTTCAGCTTCGCGAACTGCACCGTCTCGTAGACGTGCCGGAACACGCCGTGGACGTCGGCGCCCGCCTCGACGAGCTCCGCCGCGAGCCGCAGCGCCTTCGGCGTCGTGTTCGCGTACTGGAAGCGGCCCGTGTCGGTGACGAGCCCCACGTAGAGGGCCTCGGCGATGTCGGGCATGAGCGGGACCTCGAGCTCGCGCAGCAGGTCGCGGACGATCTCGGCCGTGGACGACGCGCCGTCGACGATCAGGTCGACGTCGCCGAACCGGGCGTTGTCGTGGTGATGGTCGACGTTCAGCACCAGCTTCGCGCCGTGGACGACGTCGCGCGACGGGCCGATGCGGCGCTCGTTGGCACAGTCGACGGCGAGCAGGACGCGCTCGGCCAGATCCGGCGGCGGCGTGCGCACGAGCCCGGCGAGGTCGAGGAATCGGTACTCGGCCGGCGGCGGCGCGTCGCCCGACAGGTACATGAGCACGTCCTTGCCGAGCGAGCGCAGGGCGAGGGTGGTGCCGAGCAGCGAGCCGAGCGCGTCGCCGTCCGGGTTCTCGTGCGTCACCACGAGGAACCGGTCGTTCGCCCGAACCGTGGCGGCGACCGCGGCCAGGTCAGTCTGCGTCGTCGACACCGGTCTCGTCGCGTTCGGGCAGCTCCGCGGCGAGCGCGTCGATGAGCTTCGTCATGCGCACACCCCGCTCGACCGAGTCGTCGTAGGCGAACGTCAGCGTGGGCGTGCGGCGCAGGCTGAGCTCGCGGTTGATCCGCGCCTGCAGGACGCCGTGCGCCGACTCGAGCCCGGCGAGCGTCCTCGCACGCCGCTGCTCCGAGCCGAGCACCGAGACGTACACCGTCGCCTCGCGCAGGTCGGGCGTCACCTCGACACCGGTGACGGTGACCATCCCGATTCGTGGGTCCTTCAGCTCGCCCACGCCTTCCGCGACGACGGCACGGACGGACTCGTTCACGCGGCGCATGCGCTCCGACACGCGGACAGGCTAATCGTCCGGCGAAACGAGCATCCGCTCGGCGCGCACGAGCACCCAGTCGCCCGACGCGAGCCAGCGCTCGGCGCCGGCGGCCAGCTCCTCCGCCTCCTGCGCGGACCGCGAAACGCACGCCACCGTCAGCGTCGCCCGCTGCCAGAGGTCGTGGTGGTCGACCTCGGCGACGGACGCCCCGAAGCGGTTGCGCAGGTTGTCGCGTGCCGAGCGGAGGTGGTGGCGCTTCGCCTTGAGCGACCCGGCTTCCGGGAAGTGCAGCTCGGCGGTGAGGATCGCGACGTAGCCGGAGGGCAAGCTACGAGACGTCGGCGGCCGCGCCTGCGACCGGCTCGTCGAGCGACGTGCGCTCCACCTCGCGCGTCTCGTACACCTCGAAGACGTCCCCCTCGCGCAGGTCGTTGAAGCCGTCGAGCAGGATGCCGCACTCGAATCCCTCGGTCACCTCGCGCACGTCGTCCTTGAAGCGCCGCAGCTGCGCCACCGTCGTCTCGTGGATGCGAGTCCCGTCGCGGAAGATGCGTACCTTCGAGCCGCGGCGGACGACGCCGCTCGTGACCATGCAACCGGCGATCGTGCCGAGCCGCGAAACCCTGAACAGCGCGCGCACCTCCGCCTCGCCGAGGATCGCCTCCGTCGCGACCGGCGACAGCATGCCGACGAGCGCCTGCTCGATGTCCTCGGTGAGCTGGTAGATCACGCGGTAGAGGCGGATCTCGATGCCGAGTCGTTCGGCGAGGGTGCGCGTCTCCGTCGACGGCCGCACGTTGAAGCCGATCACCATCGCGCTCGACGCGGCGGCGAGGTTGACGTCGTTCTCGGTGATGCCGCCGACGCCGGTGTGGATGACGTTGACGCGCACCTCGGGATGCTGGATCTTGCCGAGCTCCGAGACGATCGCCTCGACGGAGCCCTGCACGTCGCCCTTGAGGACGATGTTGAGGTCCTGCACACCGCCCGCCTGCATCTGCGAGAAGAGCGACTCGAGCGAGACGCCGCCGCCGGTCTGCTTCGCCATCGCCTCGCGGCGCAGCCGCTCACCCCGCTGGTGCGCGAGCTCACGCGCGCGGCGCTCGTTGTCGACGACCCGGGCGAGCTCGCCGGCGGGGGGCGGCTTGTCGAAGCCAAGGATCTCAACGGGGTCGCCCGGACGCGCCTCGTTGATGCGCTCGCCGCGGTAGTCGTAGAGCGCGCGCACGCGCCCCCACGCGTCGCCGGCGACAATCGCGTCGCCGACCTTCAGCGTTCCACGCTGGACGAGCATCGTCGACACCGGCCCGCGCCCGACGTCGAGCCGCGACTCGATGATCGGACCCGACGCGTCCGCATTCGGGTTCGCGCGCAGGTCGACCAGCGCGTCGCCCACGAGCAGGATGCGCTCGAGCAGGTCGTCGAGTCCGGTCCCCTGCTTGGCGGACACTCGCGCGACCTCCACGTCCCCGCCCCACTCGGCGGGCTGCAGCCCCTCCTGCGCCAGCTCGGCGAGCACCCGGTCGGGATTGGCATCCGGCAGGTCGATCTTGTTGACGGCGACGACGATCGGCACCTCGGCCGCGCGCGCGTGCGAGATCGACTCGCGCGTCTGCGGCATGACGCCGTCGTCGGCGGCGACGACGAGGACGGCGATGTCGGTGACCTTGGCGCCGCGCGCGCGCATCGCCGTGAACGCTTCGTGGCCGGGTGTGTCGAGGAAGGTGATCCTGCGGCCGTCGACCTCGGTCTGGTAGGCGCCGATGTGCTGCGTGATGCCGCCGGCTTCCGTCGCCACGACGGACGTCTCGCGGATCGCGTCGAGCAGCGTCGTCTTGCCGTGGTCGACGTGGCCCATGATCGTGACCACCGGCGGCCGCGGGACGAGCGACTCCTCCGGATCCGCGAAGGCCTCGGGCTCGGGCTCCTCGTCGCCGGCGTGCTTGATCGTCACCTCGCGGCCGAGCTCGGCCGCGATCAGCTCCACCTCGTCGTCGGTCAACGACTGCGTCGCCGTCTTCATCGTGCCGAGGTTCATCAGCAGCTTGATGATCTGCGGCATCGCGACGCCGAGCGCCTGCGAGAAGTCGCGCAGCGTCACGCCCGATTCGACGGTGGCGGGACCGGTCGGCGCCGCGACCTCGCGCGGCTGGCGCGGCTGCCGGTCGGCGCGGTCGCCGGGGCGCTGCCGCTGGCCCTGGTTCGGGCGCCCGCTGCCCTGGTCGATGACGACGCGCCGGCGCCCCTTCGGGCCGCCGCCGCGCGGTCTGATCGGTCTGTTCGGCTTGCCGTTGGCCATGGCTCAACCAGTGTAGAGACGGGAGAGGGACGGGTCGACGCGGACGCTGCGGCGCAGCGTGCGCGCGAAGGCGCGTCGCGCCGCGGCCCGCTCGAAGCACTGCAGCCGCCGGCACGTGTAGACGCCGCGGCCGCGGCCCGGGCCGGGCACGAGCGCCCCGCGCTCCGCGTGGAAGCGCTGGAGCTCGGCCTGCGGCGCCTTCCGGCCGCAGCCCGCGCAGGTGCGCACCGGTTCCGCCGCTACTCGGCCTCCCCGGTCTCGACCGGCACGCCGCCGCGCGGATCGTCCTCGACATGCGCCGGCGGGGCGGCGCCCGACTCCGGCGTCGCGTCCTCGCCCGTGACGGGCGCGTCCCCCGGACCCGCGCCCGGCTCCTCCGGCTCGACGTCGCCGAACGCCCGTGCGTCCTCGGTGACCGGCTCCGGCTCTGCGGTGTCGGCGAGCGCCTCGAGCTCCGGCTCCGGCTCCTCGACGATCGGGTTGTCCTCCTCGTCGGCCTCGTGCAGCGCGAGCTCCTGGTGCGCCGGCACGCCGCAGTACTTCGAGCCGGGCAGCGCGGCGTTCGGGCAGCGCTTGCCGTTCGAGAGGATCGCGGCGCAGCGGCCCGAGAAGTCTGTCTCGTCGCCCGGCTCGCCGCCGCCGAACGCCGCCTCCGCCTCGGCCTGCGCGAACTCGGTGTCGGAGACGATGTCGACCTTCCAGCCGGTGAGACGCGCCGCCAGACGCGCGTTCATCCCCTCCTTGCCGATCGCGAGCGCGAGCTGGTCGTCGGGGACGACGACCGTCGCCTCCTTCGCGTCGTCGTCGAGGTAGACCTCGCGCACGCGTGCGGGCGAGAGCGCCTTCGCGACGAAGCGCGCCGGCTCCGCGTTCCACGGGATGATGTCGATCTTCTCGCCGCGCAGCTCCGACACGACCATGCGCACGCGCGAGCCACGCGGACCGACGCAGGCGCCGACGGGGTCGACGCCCTGCGCGTGCGACTCGACGGCGATCTTGGAGCGGTAGCCGGGCTCGCGCGCCACGCCGCGGATCTCGACGAGGCCGTCGGCGATCTCCGGAACCTCGAGCTCGAAGAGCGTCTTGATCAGCTCGGGGTCGCGGCGTGACAGGATCACCTGCGGGCCCTTCGTCCCGGTGCGCACGTCGCGGATGACGGCCTTGATGCGCGAGCCCTGCTCGTAGCGCTCGCCGTCGACCTGCTCGGGCCCCGGCAGCAGCGCCTCGACCTTGCCGAGGTCGACGAGGATGTTGCGCCGGTCGCCGGTCTGCTGGACGATGCCGGTGACGACCTCGCCCACGCGGTCGATGTACTCGTCGTACATCATCTCGCGCTCGGCCTCGCGGATCCGCTGCAGGATCACCTGCTTGGCGGTCTGAGCCGCGATCCGGCCGAAGTTGTCGGGGGTGACGTCCTCGCGCTTGATCTGGGTCTCGGGGACGTCGGACCAGTCGAGCTCGAGGTCGTCGTCGGAGAGCAGCGTGTGGTTCTTCTCGCCCGTCTCCTCCTCGATCCGCTCGAGCTCGTCGAGCGCGCGTTCGCGGGCTTCGTCGAGCAGTCGCTCCTCGAGGTCGGGCGGCAGCTCGATCGCGTAGACGCGGAAGTCGCCGCGGTCGTCGAGCTCGACGGTGGCGTGGCGGGCTGCGCCCGCCGTCTTCTTGTAGGCGGCGAGCAGCGCGTCCTCGAGCGCGGCAACGAGCGTGCCGCTCTCGATCCCCTTCTCGCGCTCGATCTCGCGGACGGCGTCAACGATCTCCTGGCTCATCCTCGTGTCCCTTCGTCGATCAGGTTGGCCCGCACGATCGCGTCGTACGGTATGTCTGCCGGCTCGGAGCCGTTCTCGATCCGAACCGAGCGCTCGTCCGCGGAGACGACGCGGCCTCGGGCGCGGCCGGTCTCCGTCTTGACGCGCACGCTCCGTCCGACCGCGCGCTCGAAGTGCGCCTGAGTGCGCAGCGGGCGGTCGAACCCCGGCGAGGAGACCTCGACGGTGTAGTCGTCCAGGTAGCCGCGCAGGACGTGCGTGACGCGCTCGCAGAGCGCGTGGTCGACGCCCGCCGCATGGTCGACGTAGACGCAGAAGCGGTCCCTGCCGCTGAGCTCGAGCGCGAGCACCTCGACACCGGGCACGGCGCCCTCGACGAGCTGCGCGATCTCGCGCTGGAGCTGACGTTCCTTCTGCTGCTGTGCGGATGCCACCGAACTACCCCCAACTACGAAAAATGGGCGCCGCGCGCCCACTTCGAGAACCCGAAATGTGGTGGCCGAAAGGTAGCAGATGCGGGACAAACCGCCTGGCGCGGGGTCAGACCCGGGTCTGACCCCGCGCGTCCGCGCGACGAAGTGGACAGGGCCGAATCGCCGCGGCCGTTTGCAGGCGAAGTCACGAAGCCGTCACGATGCCGCCGCACTTCGGGTTTGCCCCCACGCGGCGCGCGTGGCGCAGGGGGCGCGCGTGGCGCAGGGCCGGGGTCTGACCCGGGTCAGACCCCGGCCGGGGGCGCCTCGAGCACGATCGTCACCGGACCGTCGTTGACGAGCTCGACCGCCATCTTCGCGCCGAAGACGCCCGTCTCGACGGCGACGCCCGCGCCGCGGAGCGCGTCGCAGAAGCGCTCGTACAGCGGCCGCGCGTCCGCGGGCGGCGCGGCCGCCGCGAAGCTCGGGCGGTTTCCCTTCGCCGTGTCTGCGAGCAGCGTGAACTGGCTCACGACGAGCGCGCTGCCGCCGACGTCGACGAGCGAGCGGTCGAAGCGGCCGCGCTCGTCCGGAAAGATGCGGAGCGCGGCGATCTTCGACGCGAGCCGCTCGGCGGCCGCGGCGTCGTCGCCGGCTGCGACGCCGAGCAGGACGAGGACGCCGCGTCCGATCGCGCCGCCCGGACGCGACTCCGCGCGCGCGACGCGCTGGACGACCGCGCGCACGCGGCGTCAGCCGTCGAGGTCGCGGATGCGCGACGAATAGCGTGCGGAGCCGGGCTTCATCGACGACGCGAGCTTGTAGTGGCCGTTCGCCTCCGCCGCGCGGCCCTGCTGCTCGAGCGCGCGCCCGAGCGCGTAGTGCGCGTAGTCGTCGGTCGGCGAGAGGTCCTCGACGATCGCGCGGAACTCACGCTCCGCCTCCTCCCAGCGCGCGAGCCGGAAGTAGGCGATCCCGAGCGCCTCGCGGATCGACGCCTTCGCCGGCTCGAGCCGCTTCGCCTTCTCGAGCGGAACCGTCGCCTGCGCGGCCATTCCCTTGCGGAGCCGCGTCTGGCCCTCGCGGAAGAGTTGGTAGGCGTCGCTCATCTCGTCGTCCCGGCGCCGACGCCGCCGGCCCCTCCACTCCTTTCGCGCTGCGCCGCGGCCTCCGCCGCACGCAGATACGGGAAGTTCTCGCGCACGAGGTCAACGGGTGTCGTGAGGTCGCGGGTGCGTCCCACCTCGATAGCAGACACCGGGACGCCCACGTCGATCGCGAGCTGGAAGACCGTCGCCATCTCGTAGGGGGGCTTTCCCGGCAGCGGATCGAGAAACGGCAGCAGGCGCGCACCGACGTACATCAGCGGCGCCGCCGTCCAGCCGCCGTCCGCGGCGGGGTCGTGGACGCGCAGGACGCGGCCGTCGTCGACGGCGATCCGCGTGTACTCGGGCCGGCCGGGCTGGCGCCGGACCGAGATCGCGCCGTCGCCGCCGGCCGCCGCGACCGCGAAGCGCGCGACGTCGCCGGGGCGGTATCTCGTGTCGGCCGCGCTCATCAGAAACGGGCCCCGCGGCTGCGCGCGCGCGACGGCGTCGGCCGATCCGCGCGGATGGGGTTGGCGCGCGAAGCGGACGCCGTACGGAAGCGGCGCCAGCAGTGCCTCCACCTGTTCGGCGAGGTGCCCGGTGACGACCGTGATCGGGTCGCAGCCGGCCGCGGCGAGCTCGTGCACGAGCGTCACGACGACCGGGACGCCGTCGATCGGGAGGATCGGCTTCGCCCAGCGCTCCGTGAGCGGCCGCAGGCGCGTGCCCTCGCCCGCCGCGATCACGATCGCGTCTATGGCGCGAGCAGCCTTTCGACCTCGTCGAGGATCGCGCGCGCGACCGCTCCCTTCGGCGCACGCGGGACGACGCGCTCCAGCCCGCGTCCGACCACCACCACCTCGTTCTCGGCAGCGTCGAAGCCGATGCCGGCTACGCCGACGTCGTTGAAGACGACGAGGTCGGCGTTCTTCGTCTCGAGCATCGCGCGCTTGCGCTCGAGACCCGCGCCGCCGTGCTCGGCGCCGAACGCGACGAGCACGGCTCCCGGTCGCTTGCGCGCGCCGAGCTCGCGCGCGACGTCGTCGGTCGGCGCCAGCTCGAGCGTCCACGGCGCGTCGTCCTTCGGCCGCTTCCCCGCCAGCGCCTCGACCGGCTTGTAGTCCGCGACGGCGGCCGCCAGCAGCGCCACGTCGTAGTCGACGGCGCGCGCGGCGTCGCGCATCGCCTCGGCCGTCGGCGTCTCGACGACGTCGACGCCGTACGGCGGCGCGACGGCGAGGTTGGCGGCGAGCAGCACGACGGCGGCGCCGCGCCGGCGCGCCTCCTCCGCGAGCGCGACGCCCATCCGTCCCGACGAGCGGTTCCCGACGAAGCGGACGCTGTCGATCGGCTCTCGCGTCCCGCCCGCCGTCACCAGGACGCGGCGGCCGGCGAGCGGGGACGGGGCGAGGAGCTGCTCGACGCGCAGCGCGATCTCCTCCGGCTCGGCGAGCCGGCCGACGCCCCACTCGCCCTCGGCCATCTCGCCCTCGTCGGGCCCGACGAACTCGACCCCGCGCTCGCTCAGCGCCGCGACGTTCGCGCGCGTCGCCGCGTGCGCCCACATGCGCGGGTTCATCGCGGGAGCGAGCAGCACCGGCCCGCGGTGCGCGAGGGCGGCCTCGGTCAGGACGTTGTCCGCGAGCCCGTGCGCGAGCTTCGCCAGCGTGTTCGCCGTGCACGGCGCGACGACCAGCAGGTCGGCCTGTGTGAGGTGCCGGTAGACGTCGTCGCCCGGCGGCCTCCGTGCGAGCGCGACGAACGTCCGCTCGCTGACGAATCGCCGCGCGCCGGGCGTGACGAGCGGGACGACGTCGTGCCCCTGCTTCACGAGCAGCCGCGTCAGCTCGCACGCCTTGTAGGCGGCGATGCCGCCGGTCACGCCGAGCAGGATCCGCGCCACGACCTGATTGTGCCGCCCCGGCCGCCGCCGGGTGAAAGAGGCCGCCGGGCCGGCGGCCGACCTACTTCGTGTACTGGTAGGTGATCTTGCCCTCGGCGGTCTCTTCGAGGGCCATCGTGAGGTAGTTCTTCGAGCGCGACTCGATCAGCGGCGGCGCGAACTCGTCGAACGTCCCCTCACCGAGCTGGTGGTGGTAGTTGTTGATCTGGCGTGCGCGCTTGGCCGCGACGATCACGAGCGCGTAGCGCGAGTCGACCTGTTCGAGGAGCTCGTCGATGCGGGGGTTGATCATGGCCGGGCCATGGTAGCGGCGCCGTCGAGCGTCCGCTCGATCACCGCGGCGAGCGCGCTCGCGGCCCGCTCCCGGTCGTCGTTCTCGATCACCACGTCGAACAGGTCGCGTTCCTTGAGCTGCTCCCGCGCCTTCGCGATGCGGTCGTCGATGTCGCCGGAGCTCTCCGTGGCGCGCGCGCGCAGCCGGCGCTCGAGCTCGTCGACCGGCGCGGTGACGAAGATCGTGACGGCGCCGGGCACGCGCCGCTTCACGCGCAGCGCGCCTTCCGTCTCGAGCTCGAGCAGCGGCGCCTTCCCCGCCGCCCGCAGCCGGTCGATCTCGGAGCGCAGCGTGCCGTAGCGGTTGCCCACGTAGTCGACGTACTCGAGGAAGCCGCCGTCGTCCACGCGCTGCTGAAATTCGTTCGGCGTCAGGAACCAGTAGTGGACGCCGTCCAGCTCTCCCGGACGCCGCTCCCGCGTCGTCGCCGACACCGCGAGCGCGAGCGAGTCGAAGCGCGGCAGGACCATCTGGATGAGCGTCCCTTTGCCGGCGCCGGAGGGACCGGTGACGACGAACACGGGCGCGGCGCTCTCACTCGTCATCAGCGTCCGTCGCCTGTCGGGAAGGGAACCGCCGGTTCGCTTCCCAGGCGGTCCTAGCGATGATTGAAGAGCTCGATCAGCTCGTGGCGTTGGCGGTCGGAGAGGCCGCCGACGGTCTTCGACTGGCTAATACGGCACTGGTTGAGCAGCCGCGCAGCCTTCACGCGTCCGAACTTCGGCACGGCCATCAACATGTCGAACACCTTCGCCGTCGAGACGAACTCGGGCGGGTCGCGCAGGATCTGCTCGATCGAGACGGTGCCCGACTTCAGGTCCTTCTTCAGCTGCGCACGCTTGACACGGATGTCGTTCGCCCGCTTCAGCGCCTCCATCCGTTGGTCGAGCGAGCGAACGGGAGCTTGAACCTGCGTCTGGGGCGGCACCATGAGCGCCGCATCCTACCAACCCCGCAGCGCCGTGCAACTCCCAGCGAGAGCAGCTAGTTTGCCACTCTGACAACGCCGTCGAGCGCAACGCAGAACGCGTCCGACGGCGTACGTAAGCCGAGCGCTTCGCATTCGCGCGCAAGCTCGTCGCGCACGCGCGGCGGTGCGTCGGGATCGGCGAACAACACGGTGCCGAGCGCGACGTGCGTCGCGCCGCACCCGACCAGCTCGAGCGCGTCGCGTCCGTCGCGCACCCCGCCCATCCCGACGATCGGCAGCTGCGTCGCGCGGCGCGCGGCTGCGACCGCTGCGAGCGCGACGGGCTTCAGCGCGGGGCCGGAGTAGCCGCCGGTGCCGCGCGCGAGAGTCGGCCTCAGGCCGGCGTCGAGCGCGAGGCCGCGTAGCGTGTTGACGAGGCTGACGCCGTCTGCTCCGGCGTCCTCGACCGCGCGCACCGTCTCGCCGACGTCCCATGCGTGCGGCGACAGCTTCGCGTACAGCGGCGCGTCCGTCGCGCTCCGGCACGCGGCGACGATCTCCGCCGCCGACTCCGGAGCCTCGTCGACGTTGGGACAGCTCAGGTTCAGCTCGATCGTCACGCCGTCGAGCAGCGCGCACGTCTCCGCGTAGTCGGCGGCGCAGAAGCCGCCGACGGACACCCAGAGCGGCACCTCCAGCTCGCGCAGTCGCGGGAGCGTGCGCTCGAGGAACGCGTCGCGGCCGGGGTTCGCGAGCCCGATTGCGTTCAGCATTCCGAACTCGGTCTCCGCGATCCGCGCCGGCTCGTTGCCGCTGCGCGGCTCAGGAGTGACCGTCTTCGTCACGAACGCGTCCAGCGTGCGGGCGACGTCCGGCGCGGCCAGCGCGTCGAGGCAGCCCGAGGCGTTGACGAGCATCACGCCGCGCGCACCGGCGGTTCGGCCCGCTTGCCCGCGCCGAGGACCGGGCCCTCGACGCAGAGCCGCTTCAGCTCACCGTCGATCTCGACGACGCAGCCGTAGCAGGCGCCGTACCCGCACGCCATCGGCGCCTCCCACGCGAGCTGCGCGTCGGGCTGCAGCGACCGCACCGCCTCGAGCATCGGCTCGGGGCCGCAGGCGAGGACGCTGCGGCCGTCCGGCAGCACGTCCGTCACGAGCACCGGGTCGATCACGACCTCCGCGTTCGGGACGAGCGCGGCGGCCTCGGCGTGGCGCTCGCTCCGGAACCCGAGCAGCGCCGGCGGGCGCTCGAGCGCCTGCGACAGGTACGGCAGCGGCGCGACGCCGATGCCGCCGCCGACGAGCAGGGGCCGCGGCACGTCGAGCCGGAACCCGTTGCCGAGCGGGCCGAACACGACGATCGCGTCACCTCGTTCCAGCGCTGCCAGCGCACGCGTCCCCGGGCCGACCGGATCGAGCAGGAACGCGAGCTCGCCCTTCGGCGCCAGGCAGAGCGACATCGGCCGCGGCAGCACGCGGCCCGGCGCCTCGAGCATGAAGAACTGCCCGGGCAGGCCGGGGTCGGCCGCGCCGCGCTCCACGCGCACGAGCGCGTACGGGCCGACTGCGTCGACGGCGACGACCCTACGACGCGCGCGCGTGGGCCTCGACATCGATCCGTTCCTGGAGCGAGAGCGCCGTCTCCGCCCGCGCGTTCGCGATCGCGTGCACGGCCGCGGTCGCCGCCGCGACGGTCGTGATGCACGGAATGCGCGCGGTCAGCGCCGCCTCGCGGATCAGGTAGCCGTCGGAGCGCGGCTCGGGGCCGCCGTCGGGCGTGTTCACGACGAGGTTGCAGCGGCCGCGCCGGATCAGGTCGACGACGCTCGGCGCCTCGCCGTGCTCGTTGACGCGCCGCACCGCAGCGACGTCGAGGCCCGCGCCGCGCAGCGTGCGCGCGGTGCCGCTCGTCGCGTAGAGGTCGAAGCCGAGGCCGGCGAACGCCGCCGCGACCGGGACGACGGCCGCCTTGTCGGCGTCGCGCACGCTGAGGAAGACGGCGCCGTCGCGCGGCAGCGGACGGCCCGCGGCACGCTCCGCCTTCGCGAGCGCGGTCGGCAGGTCGTTCGCGCTCGTCATCACCTCGCCCGTCGACCGCATCTCGGGCCCCAGCACGGGGTCGGCGCCGGGGAAGCGCGCGAACGGCAGCACGGCCGCCTTCACGCTCACCTGGCGCGGCGGGCGCTCCGGCGGCAGCGCCAGCTCCCGCAGGGCTGTTCCGGCTGCGATCCGGCACGCCGCCGCGACCAGGTTGACGCCCGTCGCCTTCGACGCGAACGGCACCGTGCGCGACGCGCGCGGGTTGACCTCGAGCACGAACACCTCGTCGTCGCAGACGGCGAGCTGCACGTTCAGCAGCCCGACGACGCCGAGCGCCGGCCCGAGCCGCTTGACGATCGCGTGGATGTCAGCCGTCGCCTGAGGCGTCAACGACGGCGCGGGCAGCACGCATGCGGAGTCGCCGGAGTGCACGCCGGCCTCCTCGACGTGCTGCATCACCGCACCGACGTACGTGTCGACGCCGTCGCAGAGCGCGTCGACGTCGATCTCGATCGCGTTCGACAGGAACCGGTCGACGAGCGTCGGCCCGTGCACGCCCGCGAAGGCTCGACGCACCTGCCGCTCGTCGTGGCAGACGCGCATCGCGCGACCGCCGAGCACGTAGCTCGGCCGCACGAGGACCGGGTAGCCGACGCGCTCAGCGATCGCGGCCGCCTCGTCGGCGCTCGACGCGATCCCCCATTCCGGACAGCGGATCTCGAGCTCGCGCAGCAGCTTGCCGAAGCGCTCGCGGTCCTCGGCGAGGTCGACGGCCGCGAAGGGCGTGCCGAGGATCCCGAAGCCCGCGTCCTCGATCGCGCGCGCGAGCTTGAGCGGCGTCTGCCCGCCGAATTGGATCACGACGCCGTCGGGTCGCTCCCGCTCGCACACCGCGAGCACGCCGGCGGCGTCGAGCGGCTCGAAGTACAGCCGGTCGCTCGTGTCGTAGTCGGTCGAGACGGTCTCCGGGTTGCAGTTGACCATCACCGCCTCGTAGCCGAGCGACCGGTACGTCTGCACGGCATGCACGCAGCAGTAGTCGAACTCGATCCCCTGGCCGATCCGGTTCGGACCGGAGCCGAGGATGACGACGCGCCGGCCGCTTCGCGCGGGCGGCGCCTCGTCGCGTTCCCCCCAGGTCGCGTAGAAGTAGTTCGAGCGCGCCTCGACCTCGCCGGCGCACGAGTCGATTCGCCGGTACACAGGCGGCTCCGTCGTCTGCCGCCGCTCCTCGGCGGCGACGGCTCGCAGCTCGCGCTGGAACCACGGGTGCAGGTTCTCGGGGTGCCAGTCGAGGTCGCCCTCGAGACCGCGCTTCGCCTTCACGAACGCCTCGAGGAAGCTGCGCCCGATACCCATCGTCTCGCCGACGGACTTCATCTGCGTCCCCAGCGTCGTGTCGGCGCCGGGGAACTTCTCGAAGGCGAACCGGGGGATCTTGACGACGACGTAGTCGAGCGTCGGCTCGAAGCTGGCGGGCGTCGTGCCGGTGAGGTCGTTCGGGATCTCGTCGAGCGTGTAGCCGACCGCGAGCTTCGCGGCGACCTTCGCGATCGGATAGCCGGTCGCCTTCGACGCGAGCGCCGACGAGCGCGAGACGCGCGGGTTCATCTCGATCACGCGTAGCTCGCCCGTCTCGCGGTCGCGCGCGAACTGGATGTTCGACCCGCCCGTGTCGACCCCGACCGCGCGAATCACGGCGATCGCGCTGTCACGCAGCTCCTGGTAGGCCTCGTCGCTGAGCGTCATCTGCGGCGCGACGGTGATGGAGTCGCCCGTGTGCACGCCCATCGGGTCGAGGTTCTCGATCGAGCAGACGATGACGACGTTGTCGTTGCGGTCGCGCACGACCTCGAGCTCGTACTCGTCCCAGCCGCGGACAGATTCTTCGACGAGCACCTGCGCGATCGGCGACTCGCGCAGGCCGCGCGCCACCTGGTCGACGAGCCGCTCGCGCGTCTCGGCGAAGCCGCCGCCGTGGCCGCCGAGCGTGAACGCCGGCCGCACCACGGCCGGCAGCGACACGCCGCCGAGATCGTCGACGGAGGTGACGATGCGCGACGAGGGCACCTTCAGCCCGCACGACTCGACCGTCCGCTTGAACAGCTCGCGGTCCTCCGCGCGCTGGATCGCGTCGATGTTCGCCCCGATCAGCTCCACGCCGAGCTCGTCGAGCAGCCCCGACGCGTGCAGCTCGCGCGCGAGGTTGAGCGCGGTGCCGCCTCCCATCGTCGGCAGCAGCGCGTCCGGCCGTTCGCGCCGCAGCACGGCGGCGACGCCGTCCACGTCGAGCGGCTCGAGGTAGGTGCGGTCGGCGAAGCCCGGGTCGGTCATGATCGTCGCCGGGTTCGAGTTGACGACGATCGTGCGGAAGCCGTCCTCGCGCAGCACCTTCAGCGCCTGGCAGCCCGCGTAGTCGAACTCAGCCGCCTGGCCGATGACGATCGGCCCGCTGCCGATGATCGCGATGCGCTCGATGTCGCTGCGTCTCGGCATCAGGCCGCCCTCAGCTCCTCGACCCAGCCCTCGAGCAGCGCAGCCGCGTCGTGCGGTCCCGGCGAGGCCTCGGGATGGAACTGCGCCGAGCGCGCGCGCAGCGCGGGGTAGCTCAGCCCCTCGACCGTGCCGTCGTACAGGGAGCTGTGCGTGACGTGCTCGTTGTCGGCCGCGCGCACCGCGAACCCGTGGTTCTGCGACGTCACGAGCACCCGCCGCGTGCGGTGGTCGAGCACCGGATGGTTCGCGCCGCGGTGGCCGAACGGCAGCTTGAACGTCTCGCGGCCGGTCGCCTGCGCGATCAGCTGGTGGCCCAGGCAGACCCCGAGCACGTTCGTGCGGCCGAGCAGCTCCTGCACCGTCCGCGTCTCGTGGACGAGCGGTGCGGGGTCGCCGGGACCGGGCGAGAGCAGCACGCCGTCGTAGCCGGCGACGCTGCCCGCGTCGACGTCGTGCGGGAAGACGTCGACCGCTGCGCCCGCTCCGGCGAGCCGCCGCAGGATCGAGCGCTTGCAGCCGTAGTCGACGACGGCGACGCGGACGGCGCCCTCGTCCGCGAACGTGTACGGCTCGCGGCACGAGACGCCGGCGACGAGCGCCGCCCCGGCCATCCGCGGTTGCTCGCGCACGGCCTGCAGCACCTCGTCGACGTCGACGTCGCCTGCGATCGCCGCCGCGCGCATCGCGCCGCGCTCCCGCAGGTGCAGCACGAGCGAGCGGGTGTCGACGCCGGTGAGCCCGACGACGCCGTGCTCGTGCAGCCAGTCAGTCCACTGCGGCCCGCGCGCCTCGCGCATCAGCACTGCGCGCGCGTGCGCGCGGCGCGACTCCGACCGCGCGGGTGCGACCCCGTAGTTGCCGACCATCGGCGCCGTGAAGCAGACGAGCTGGCCCTCGAAGCTCGGGTCGGTCGCCACCTCCTGGTAGCCGCTCATCGACGTGGTGAAGACCGCCTCGCCGAACGCGAACCCGTCAGCGCCCACCGACTCTCCTGCGAAGGTCGTCCCGTCCTCGAGCACGAGCATCCCCGTCACCGGTGCGCCACCCTTCCGTTGGCGATCGTGAGCGCCACGCGGCCGCGCAACCGCTTGCCGAGCAGCCACGAGTTGGACGAGCGCGACTCGAACCGCGTGACGCGCCACGTCGCGTCGAGGTCGAGCAGCGTCAGGTTCGCGCGCGCCCCGACCGCGATGCGGGGACGGTCGAGGCCGAAGATCGCCGCCGGACCCGCCGACATCCGCTCGAGCAGCGTCTCGAGCCGGAGGAGCCCCGGCTCGACCAGGTGCGTGTAGAGCGACGCGAAGGCGGTCTCGAGCCCGATCACCCCGAACGGCGCCGCTTCGAACGGGACCTCCTTCTCCTCGGGCGAATGCGGCGCGTGGTCGGTCGCGATCGCGGCGATCGTTCCGTCGCGCACCGCGTCGATGAGCGCGGCGCGGTCGGCGGCGGTGCGGAGCGGCGGGTTCATCTTCAGGTTCGGATCGAGCGTGCGCACCGCGTCGTCCGTCAGACACAGGTGGTGCGGCGTCGCCTCCGCGGTCACGGGAGCCCCGAGCGCGTGCGCGCGGCGCAGGTGCTCGACGGACTCGCACGCCGACACGTGCATCACGTGCAGGGGACGGCCGGTATCCGCGGCGAGGTCGACGTCGCGGCCGACGATCAGGCTCTCGCCGAGCGACGGCCAGCCGCCGAGCCCGAGCTCCGCCGCCACGGCGCCGGCGTGCGCGTGGCCGCCGCGCGTCAGCGTGGGCTCCTCGCAGTGCACGGCGAGCGGACGGTCCGCCACGGCGCTGTACTGCAGCGCACGCCGCATGACGCCGGCCGAGACGACGGGCCGGCCGTCGTCGGTGAAGCCGGCCGCGCCCGCGTCGGCGAGCGCCGCCATCTCGGTCAGCTCGTCGCCCTGCTGCCCCTTCGTGATCGCGGCGAGGAAGCCGACGGGGACGCGCGCCTCGGTGACAGCGCGGGCGCGCAGCCCGCGCAGGACGCCGGCGTCGTCGACGACCGGGTCGGTGTTCGGGACAGCCAGGATGGCGCAGTAGCCGCCCGCCGCCGCCGCCGCGGTCCCGGATTCGATCGTCTCCTCGTCCTCGCGGCCCGGCGTGCGCAGGTGCACGTGCGGGTCGACGAACGCCGGCACGAGCGTGCAGCCGGCTGCGTCGACCACGCGGTGCTCGTTCGTGTCGAGCCGCACTCCGATCTGCGCGATCACGCCGCCGTCGACGCGCACGTCGACCGTCGCGTCGACGCCTTCGACGGGGTCGAGCACGCGGGCGCCGCGGACGACCACGTCGTCGCGGCCTTCCGGCCCGGCGAGCATCAGGCCACCTCCACGGCCGCCTCGACCGCGACCGGCCCCGACGTCAGCAGGTCGTACAGCACGGCCATGCGCACGACCAGCCCGGCGCGTACCTGATCGCCGACGAGGGCGGCGTCCGAGTCGGCGACGCGCGGGTCGATCTCCACGCCCCGGTTCATCGGCCCCGGGTGCATGACGCGCTGTCCCGGGCGCAGCCGCTCCGGGGTGACGCCCCACAACCGCGTGTACTCCGCGAGCGACGGGACGAAGTTGGCACCGGCGAGCATCCGTTCCCTCTGCATGCGCAGGACGTAGACGACGTCGGCGCCCGCGATCGCGGCGATGTCGTGGGTCGCCGGCGCGAGCCCCTCCGGCAGCAGCGCCGGCGGGCCGACGAGGATCGCCTCGGCGCCCATCAGCTCGAGCGCCTGCACGAGCGAGCGCGCGACGCGCGAGTGCAGCACGTCGCCGACGATCGCGACGTGCAGCCCCTCGAGACCGCCGAACGCCTCGCGCATCGTGTACAGGTCGAGCAGTGCCTGCGTCGGGTGCTGATGCTTGCCGTCGCCGGCATTGACGACGCAAGCGTCGGTCAGGCGCGCGACGAGGCCGGCCGCGCCCGCCTCGGGGTGCCGGAGCACGATCACGTCCGGGTCGTACGCGGAGAGCGTGAGCGCCGTGTCCTTCAGCGATTCGCCCTTGTCGACCGACGAGCCGCTCGCCTTCAGCGTCAGCGTGTCCGCCGACAGCCGTTTCGCGGCGAGCTCGAACGACGACGAGGTGCGCGTCGACGACTCGTAGAAGACGTTGAGCACGAGCCGGCCGCGCAGGGTCGGCAGCTTCTTGTTCGCGCGCTCCTGGGAGCGGGCGAACGAGCGTGCGGTCGCGAGCAGGCGCTCGACGTCGTCGCGCGTGAGGTCGGCGACCGCGAGCAGGTGCCGCCGCTCGGAGCGCGGCGGGACGAGGTCGCCGCCGACGAGCTGAAGGCCTGCGGCAGCGCCGGTGCGCGGCTCAGTCATCGCTCGCCTCCTCGCTCTCGGCGACGAGCAGGACGCGGTCGACCTCGTCGACCTCGATCAGCTCGACCTGGATGCGCTCGCCGCGGGCCGTCGGCAGGTTCCTTCCGACGTAGTCCGGACGGATCGGCAGCTCGCGGTGACCGCGGTCGGCGAGCACCGCGAGTTGGACGCGCGCGGGCCGGCCGTATTCGAAGAGCGCGTCGATGGCGGCCCGGATCGTGCGTCCCGTGTAGAGCACGTCGTCGACGAGGATCACCGTGCGCCCCTCCACCGGGAAGTCGAGCTTCGTCTCGCGCACCACCGGCTGCGGGTGGCGCGGCGCATGGCCGGCGCGCACGTGCACGTCGTCTCGGTGGAACGTGACGTCGAGCTGGCCGACGTCGAGCTCGACGCCGGAGCGCTCGGCGACGAGCCCGCGCAGGCGGTGCGCGAGCGGGACGCCGCGCGTGTGGATGCCGACGAGCGCGACGGTGTCGAGTTCGTCGTTGCGCTCGATGATCTCGTGGGCGATGCGGGAGAGCGTCCGGCGGATCGCCCCGTCGTCGAGCAGGAGCCTCGGCGCCGGGCTCACGGCAGCGTGTGACATTCGTCTCCTTCTCGGCCTCGCTGGACCGGGTTAAAGGGGCGGGGGTTCTCGGGTGCGCTCGCAGCATAGGCGAAGTGGCGGACGGAGTAGTTTTCGACGCCGTGACCGGCGCCCTCCTCGAGCGGTACGCCAAGCTGATCGTCGAGGTCGGCGCCAACGTCCAGCGCGGTCAGACGGTGCTGATCATCTGCGCGCCGAGCGCCGCGCCGCTCGTGCACGCGGTCGCACACGAGGCCTATCTGCGCGGCGCGCTGTTCGTCGAGCCCTGGTACTTCGACCCGCTCGTCAAGCGCGCGCGCATCGAGCACGCCGTGCCCGACACCCTCGAGTACGTCCCGCCGTGGTATGGCGCACGGCTGCTCGAGGTGAGCGAGCGGCACGGTGCGCGCATCTCGTTCGCCCCCCTGACGCCGCCCGGCCTGCTCGACGACCTCGACCCGGCGCTCGCCGGCCGCGACCAGCTGCCGTCGCTGCGCGAGAGCTTCGACGTGATCAACGCCCGCACGACGAACTGGTGCGTCGCCCCGTGGCCGACGGTGGAGTGGGCGCGGGTCGTCCATCCGGAGCTCGACGACGACGCCGCGCTCGCGAAGCTGACCGAGGAGCTCGTCTACGTGCTCCGTCTAGACGAGCCCGACGCCGCGGCCGCCTGGCGCGAACGAGTCGGCCGGCTGCACGAAGTGGCGACGCAGCTCGACGACCTCCGGCTCGACGCGCTCCGCTTCAGGGGTCCCGGGACGGACCTGACGGTCGGCCTGCTGCCGACGTCGCGCTTCGGCGGCGACGCGCCGGGATCGACCACGGTCGACGGCGTCCAGCACCACGCGAACCTGCCGACCGAGGAGGTCTACACGACGCCCGACCCCGACCGGACGGAAGGCGTCGTCGCCGCGACGAAGCCGCTCGAGCTCGGCGGGACGGTCGTGCGCGGCCTGCGCATCCGGTTCCAACGCGGGCGTGCCGTCGCGATCGACGCCGACGAGGGAGCGGACGCGCTGCGCGCGCGCTGCGCGAAGGACGAGGGAGCATCGCGGCTCGGGGAGGTCGCGCTCGTCGACCGCGAGGGCCGCGTCGGCAAGACAGCGACGACGTTCTTCACGACCTTGCTCGACGAGAATGCCGCGAGCCACCTCGCGCTCGGCAACGCCTACGCGGTCGCCGTCGGCGACGAGGACCTGCCGCGCATCAACACGAGCGCGATCCACATCGACTTCATGATCGGCGGCGACGAGGTCGCGGTGGACGGCGTCACCCGGGACGGGAGGACGGTGGCGGTGATGCGCGAAGGCGCGTGGCAGTTCGGCGCCCCCGCTCCGGGCTGAAGCGCCCGCCTGCGCTTACGCCTGGGTGCGCTCGTCCTTCGCCGGCCGCGCGCCGCGGCGCACCAGCTTCGGCTCGCCGCGCTCCGGAAACGGCACTTCGATCACGTCGAAGTCGCGCGGGACGACGACGCGCTCGAACACCTCCGCCGCCTCCCGCGCGAGCTCGGGCCCGAAGTAGCGCGTCGAGACGTGCGTGAGCGCGAGCAGCCGCACGTCGGCGGCGCGCGCGACCTCGGCGGCCTGCCGCGCCGTCGAGTGCAGCGTCTCCGCCGCCCGGTCGCGCTCTTCCTCGCCGAAGGTCGCCTCGTGCACGAGCACGTCCGCGCCCTCGGCCAGCACGCGCACCGTCTCGATCGGAGCCGTGTCGCCAGGGATGACGACGCGGCGGCCGGGCCGCGGCGCGCCGACGACCTGGTCGGGCGTCACGACGCGGTCGTCGTCGAGCGTCACCGACTCGCCGCGCTGCAGCGCGCCGCGCTCGGGCCCGTTGGGTACGCCGAGCGCGTCGGCCGCTTCCGTGTCGAACCGCCCAGGCCGCGTCTCCTCGACGAGCGCGTACCCGACGGCCGCGACGCCGTGATGCACCGGGAAGACGAGCAGCCGGTAGCCGTCGCGGTCGAGCGCCTCGCCCGGCCGCAGCTCCACCAGCTCGAGCGGGTAGGTCAGGCGCCCGAAGACGCGCCGCAGCGCACCGAACAGCTCGCGCAGCCCCGGCGGCCCGTAGACCGTCAACGGCGTCTCGCGCTGCCGCAGGGCGAACGTCTTCAGCATTCCCGGCAGGCCGAGGTAGTGGTCGGCGTGGAAGTGCGTCAGGAAGATCTCGTCGAGGTCGGGCAGCCCGATCGTCGAGCGCATGAGCTGCCGCTGCGTGCCCTCGGCACAGTCGAAGAGCAGGCGTTCGCCCCCGCGCCGGACGAGCAGCGCGAGGGGCGCGCGCCCGGCGGTCGGCGCGCTGGCCGACGTGCCGAGGAAGACGAGGTCGAGGTCCACGCGCCGCCGATTCTGGCGCAGCGCAGCCGATCCGCCGTCTTCCTACGGCAGCAGAAGGCGCTGCCCCGCTTGCACGGCGGCCCCGTGCAGGTGGTTCGCCTGCTCGATCCGCCACACTGCGCCGCGGACGTCGCCTGCGTAGTGCGCCTCGGCGATCGACCACAACGTCTGGTACGGCCGGACGGTCACCACCTGCCGGCGCCCGTGCGCCGCGGACGAGCGCGCGGTCACGCTCCACACCACAACGGCTGCCGCCACGATCATCAGCATCTTCACGAACATGTGTTCGCCAGCGTAGCGAACGCACGTTCGTGTGTCAAGCGCCGAGGGAGACGAGCGCCGGCCGCACGGCGCCGCCGTCGAGCGCGAGCTCGAGCATCGTCCGCTCGGGCGCCCGGCGCCGTTCGGTCGGCGAGCCGGGATTGAGGATCCAGACGCCGTTCGCGTCGAGCAGCTCGGGCGCGTGCGTGTGCCCGTAGACGACGGCGGCGCAGCCTGGGAAGCGTGCGCGCAGCCGCTCGGCGCGGCCGGCTGCCGGCCCGGGGATGTGCACCATCCCGATCCGGGCACCGGCGGCGTCCACCACCCGCTCGCGCGGCAGCGCTGCCTGCAGCGCCGGTTCGTCCATGTTCCCGGCGACCGCGAGCACCGGCGGGCCGAGCGCCTCCAGCTCCGCGAGGAACGTCAGCGACGTGACGTCGCCGCCGTGCAGGATCAGGTCGGCGGTGCGCAGGCGCTCGAGGCAGGCAGGCGGGAGCACGCGCGAGCCCCGCGGCATGTGCGTGTCAGATACGACCGCGATCCGCAGCGCGTCACCGGGCCCAGAGCGGCTCGAGAGCGTCGACGAGCCGGGCGGGGCCGAACCGCACCGGATCGTCCGCCGGCAGGCCGGTGTCCGCCTCGGCGGCGGCGACCGCGGCGCGTGCCGCGTCCTCGTCGAGCAGGCGCGTGTTGAGCGCGATCGCGCGCACCGCGGCCGGGCGTGCGAGCAGGCTCGTCCGCTCGTACAGGTCGACGAGCTCGGCGAGCGGCGGGATCGGGAACCGCTCGTCACCGTCGACGAACCGCTTGCCGGCCATGTGACAGAGCACGTATGCGTGCGGCGCCGTCCCGTGCGTCAGCCCGAGCGTGACGCCGGAGTACGCCGGGTGCAGCAGCGATCCCTGCCCCTCGACGAACAGCACGTCGCCGCCGCGCGCGAGCGCTTCCACGACGAGGCGCTCGGCGGCGCCCGCGACGAAGTCCGAGACGACGGCGTCGACCGCAATCCCCCACCCCGCGATCGCGATCCCGGTCTGGCCGGTCGGGACGAACTCGGCGCGCACGCCGCGTCGGCGTGCCTCGCGCTCGAGCTCGAGCGCGACGGTCATCTTCCCGATCGCGCAGTCCGAGCCGACCGTGAGGACGGTTGGTCGCTCGTTGTGGAGATTGGCGCCGGTCGGCACGTTCAGGCCGCGCGGGGGCCTCCGCAGGTCGCGCAACTCGACACCGTGCTCGCGCGCGAGCGCCGCGAGCTCGACGTCGTCGGAGACGAACTCGTGCAGGCCGCTCTCGAGGTCGAGGCGGGCGCGGATCGCGTCCTTCAGCAGCTCGCGCCACGCGGGCGGGAACCGGCCGCCCTGCGTGGCGACGCCGACGAGGGCGACGGTCGGCTCGTAGGGAAGCGCGTCGGCGACGCTGCGCACGACCGGCTTCCCCTCCAGCTCCTCGCCCGCGCGCGCCGAGTCGAGGATCGCGACGACCTGCTCCGGCCGGTAGCGCAGGACGCCGCGCGCCGTCTTGCCGAAGTGAGGGTCGTCAGACCGCCCCTCGGCGAGCAGCAGCAGCCGGCGGCTATGCGGCTCGGACACCCAGTCCGGGGTCGTCTGACGGCAGCTGCAGGCCGTCGGCGAACGCGACGCCCGGCCACGGGTCGCGCGCGAGCAGCAGGTTGCCGTCGAGGTCGACGTGGTCCATCAGCGACGCGACGTGCGCGCCCGCGGCGATCCCGAGCCCCGACTCGACCATGCAGCCGAGCATGACGCCCACGCCGAGCGCGCGTGCGGCGTGCACCATGCGCACCGCCTCGCGGATCCCGCCCGACTTCGCGAGCTTGATGTTGATCCCGTGCGCGCGCTCGGCGCACGTCGCGACGTCGGCGAGCGTGTGGCAGTCCTCGTCGACGAAGATCGGGATCGGCGAGCGGCGCTTCAGCTCCGGCCCGTCGGGGTCGCCCGCGCGCAGCGGCTGCTCGCAGTACTGCACGTCGAGCTGCGGGAGGTACTCGAGCGCCTCGTCGAGCGACCACGCCTCGTTGACGTCGCACTGCAGCGGGAGATCCGTCACGGAGCGGACGGCGCGCACGCGCTCGGCGTCGAGACCGTCGCGGCCGCCCAGCTTGAGCTTCAACCGCCTGAAGCCGCGCGTCGCCACCCGCTCCGTGCGCCGCGCCATGTCGTCGGGGTCCCCCAGCCAGATCGTCCACGACGTGGGCGGGCCGGCGCGGCGCAGGCCGAGCAGCCGGTACACGGGGAGGTCGGTGAGCTTGCCCTGCAGGTCGTGCAGCGCGGCGTCGACCGCCGCGCGCGCCGCCTGTTCGCCGCGCGGTAGACGCGACTCGATCTCCTCGAGCGCGAACGGGTCGTCTCCCAGCTCGAGCTGGTCGAGCCACGCGCTCGCCGACTGGGCGGACTCGTCGTAGCGCGCGATCGGCGCCGCCTCGCCGAAGCCGGAGACGCCGTCGTGGCAGACCTCGACCTGCACCACCTCCGCCTCGTCCTGCGACTCGCGCGAGATCGTGAACGTCTCCGCGAGCTCGAGCGTGACGATGCGCGAGCGCAGCTCCACGCGCGTGAGCGTACCCAGGGTGCGGCGGCCGGCCGAGGCTCGCCTCGCGGGCGGCCGTTACACTGCTCCTTCCCCGCGCCCGTAGCTCAGGGGATAGAGCGTTCGCCTCCGGAGCGAAAGGTCGCAGGTTCGATTCCTGCCGGGCGCATCCACGTTCGCGCGCAGACGCACGTCGCGCGTCTCGTAGGCCGGCGCCGCTAGGAACGGCCGCGCCGCCTCCCGCGCCCTCGTCGCCGCGAGGCCGTCGCCTGCCTGAACTCGTCCTCGGTCACGAGCTCGCCGCGCCGGCGCGCATCGGCGACGCACTCCATGTGCGCGTGGCGGCGCCTCGACACGTCGCCCTCGGGCGCGATCAGCGCGTGCGGGCTCGTCGCGTGCAGCATCCCGTCGCAGAACGGGCACACGTACGAGGCCGGCTTCAGGCTCTGCGCGGGCCGCATCGTCCACCACCGCGCCTGCATCGGCGACGACTGTAGCCGCACGCGGCCCGTCCGTTCGCGCGCGTCGCGTGTGACCGCTGCAGCAGGCGGGTACTATGCGCGCCGTGCCCGTGCTGCCCGTGATCGAGGACCCGCTCAGTACCGATGCCGAGCCTCCCTCGCATCAGGCGCACGCGAACGCGCGAGACTGTCGTGCCGGCGACCGCCGCGCCGTCGCAGCCGGCTGAGCTCAGCGCCGCCGGCCTCACCTGGATCCACCTCGACGCACCCGACCTCGTGCGCACGCAGGAGCTCGCGGAGCGCTTCGGGTGGCACCCGCTCGACGTCGAGGACGTCCTCTCGAAGCGCCAGCGCCCGAAGATCGACGACTACACCGACGAGGGCTACCTGTTCGGCGTGCTGCACTTCCCGGTCTACGACAAGGCGGTGCAGCGTCTGAACGCGGCGGAGCTCGACGTCTTCGTCGGCCCCGACTACCTCGTGACGCTGCCGACCGTCGAGCTGCTGCCGGTAGCGCGGCTGTTCCGGCGCTGCGAGGAGGACGAGCTGTTCCGGGAGCAGCTGTTCTCGAAGGGGTCCGGCCGGCTGCTCTACGAGGTCCTCGACGACCTGTTCGACTACTGCTTCCCGATCCTCGACAAGATCGGCTACAAGCTCGACGCGCTCGAGGACGACGTCTTCGAGGGACGCTCGGAGGAGGTCGTCCGCGACATCTCCAACGTCAAGCAGGAGATCATCAGCTACCGCAAGATCATCAAGCCGGAGCGCACGACGCTGCGCCTGCTCGAGCGGCACGTCGAGCGGTTTCTGCCGGAGGAGCTCGAGCTGTACTTCGACGACATCGTCGACGCTGCAGAGCGCGTCTGGGACATCCTCGACAACTACAAGGAGGTCGTCGAGGCCCTCGAGGACACGAACGAGTCGGTCATCTCGCACCGCCAGAACGACGTGCTGCGCATTCTCACCGTCTTCTCGGTGGTGCTGCTGCCGCTGACGCTGATCACCGGCTTCTTCGGCATGAACGTGCAGTTCCCCGGCTTCGGCACCGTCTGGGCGTTCTGGACGATCTTCGGCGTGATGGTGGTCGCGCTCGTCGGCCTCGTCTCGATCTTCCGCTACAAGCGCTGGCTCTGACGTTGCCGAAGCCGCTGTGGGCGCCGTGGCGCCTCGAGTACGTGCAGCAGGCGGACGAGCTCGACCGCTGCCCGTTCTGCGACCCCGAGCCGGAGCTGCTGCTGCACGCGGGCGACGTGCTCGTCGTGCTGAACAAGTACCCGTATTCCTCCGGACATCTGCTCGTCGCACCGGCGCGCCACCTGCCGGACTTCGGCGCGCTCACCGACGCCGAGGTCGTCGACGTGCACCGGCTCGCCGCGCGCGGGCTCGACGCGCTGCGCGCGGAGTACGGGCCGCATGGTTTCAACCTCGGCTGGAACATCGGTCGCGTCGCCGGCGCGGGCGTCGAGGATCACGTCCATCTGCACGTCGTCCCGCGCTGGAACGGCGACACGAGCTTCATGCCCGTCCTCGGCGACGTGAAGGTGCTGCCGGAGGCGCTGCGGCGAACCGCGGAGCGGCTGCGCCCGCACTTCACAGCCGGGTGACGCCGCCGGCCTGAAAGCCGTCGCGTGCGTCCGCTGACGCAGTCCGCACGCGGCGCTAGCGTGCGGGCGTGCGCGCGCTCCTCGCCGTCGCCGTCGCAGCCGCCGTCGCCGCTGCGGCAGCGGCGCCGGCGCGCGCCGCGACGCCCGGGCGCGTGACGATCATCGGCGACTCGGTGCTGACCGCGGTCGAGTGGAACGCGACGCCGCTCGCGATCCTCGAGCACGGCATCCCGAACCTCGACCTCGAGATCGGCGTCTGCAGGAAGCTCGTCGGCGAGAGCTGCCCGTACGAGGGCGGACGGGTGCCGACGCTCGTCGACCTGGTGACGGGGCTCGGCGGCGAGATCGGCCAGACGGTGGTCGTCGAGGTCGGCTACAACGACGACGCGTCCACGTTCCCGCAGGCGGTGGAGCAGTCGATCGAGACGCTGCTGAACGCGGGCGTGACGCGGATCCTCTGGGTGAACATGCACGTCTGGCAGCAGCAGTACGTCCAGATGAACGCGGACCTCGAGGCCGCCGCGCAGGCGCACCCGCAGCTCTCGATCGTCGACTGGGCGAGCTACTCCGCCAACAGGTACTCCTGGTTCCAGGGCGACGGCGTCCACCTCGTCTACGACGGCGCCGTGGCGATGGCGACGCTGCTCAACCAGGCGATCCTGCAGGCGCTCGCGCCCCCGCCTCCGCCGGTGCGCGTCGTCGTCTCGTCGCCACGGCTGCCGGTCGCGCGCGTCGGCCGCGCGTTCGCCGTGCACCTCGGCGCGAGCGGCGGCAGCGCGCCGTACCGCTGGCGCGCCGACACGGCGTTTCCGCGCGGCGTGCATCTGCTCGCGAACGGGACGATCGAGGGTCGGCCGCGGGTCGCGGGGACGTTCACGCTGCGCGTGCAGGCGACCGACGCCGACGGGCATGTCGGAACGCAGACGATCCGTCTCGTCGTCGGCAAGGCAAGTCGGATGGCCGGCTGGGCTCTGCGGACGCGCCCTCCTCGGACGCCGTGAGTGGCGGCCGGCCACCCGACTGTCGCGCAGCGACTTCGTCGCTCCCCCGGTTGGCGAAGACGACATGCGCTCGCCTGACACATCCTCGCGCGGGCGTCGGCCGGAGTCACTGGTCGTTGGATCAGTTTGCTCCGGCGGGGCAGGCCGCGGCGATCCCAGAACCGCCGCAGCCTGCGCACCGCCCCGGCGCCGCGATCAGGGGGGAAAGCGGCGCGAAGCGGGACGCTACGCCTGCGGGCGCCGTGTTGACAACGCGACGAACGGCTAGGACGACAACGGGGTGTCGCGCGGTCAGGCGGTGATCGTCACGACGCTCGACGCGCTGCCGAGATTGCCGGCGGCGTCGATCGCGCGCACGGCGTAGGTCGCGCTCGTCCCCGACGTCTGGCTCCCGCTCCACGTCGTCGCCGCTGTCGTCGCGACGAGCGCACCGCCGCGATAGACGCGGTACGAGACGGCGGAGGCGTTGTCGCTCGCGGGCTGCCAGCGCAACGTGACGACGGGCGGGCTGCCGGCGACGGAGCCGCTCAGCCCAATGATGGTCGACGGCGGCATGTAGTCCGCGCTCGGCGCGCCACCCTTCAGCGCCGCGCAGTCGACGGAGCCGCTCGTCGCCGCCGCGATCGCCTGCTGGAACGCGGGGTACGACGGCTTCGGCGTCCGGTCGACGTAGAGCGGCCCCGACTGCCAGCCGGCGAGCGTCGGCTCGTCGGCGACCAGGAAGTTGAAGAACGCGCCGACGTAGGGCTGGCACGCGGCGAGCCGGATCGCGTCGAGGACCTGCGTCCCCTGGTCGGGCGCGGTGCTCGTCGCCGCCGGCGGCGGCGAGTCGGGCTCGCCGCCGTTCCACGCAGGAAGAACGGCGACGTTCTCGGTTCCGGAGTAGAGCGACGACTTCGACGCCGGCACCGCCGACTGGACGCCCCACTCCGTGTACCAGATCGATACGCCGGACTGGCCGGGCAGCGGCTGCGCGGTGCCATCGAACGCGAGCCAGAGGTTGTACATGAGCTTGTTCCAGTCGCCCTCGCCGATCACCGTCGAGCCGACGTGGCGCAGCCAGGGCCGCTCGCCCGACGTCAGCGGATACGGGTGGTAGGCGACGGTGTCGAAGATGCGCGCGGTCCGGCCGCTCGCTTTGTACGCGGCGCCGACCGCGCGGATGAACGCGCCGGGCGAGGTGGAGCCCGAGTTGTCGCTGCCGTTGTGCGCGAGCGCGAAGCCGAGCACGTCGACCCCCGGGAAGCTCCGGTGCAGCGCGTCGTAACAGGTGGCGAGCAGCGCCTCGTACGCGACGGGCGCCGCCGGGGTCGTGCCCGCCGGAAGCTGCGGCGACCAGAACTGGCTCTTGTTCGGCTCGTTCCAGACGATCACCGTGCGGATCGCGGAGTAGCGCCGCAGCACCGACGCGACATACGCGCAGTACTGCCCCTGCGCGGCCGGCGTCGTCGGCGCCGCCGACGGGCTCGTGCCGTAGACGCTGAGCACGACGCGCAGCCCGGACGAGGCGGCGACGGCGCGGTCGAGGGCGGCGGCGTCCGTCGAGGTCAGCGCCGTCTCACCCGGTGCCCACTGCAGCGTCAGGCGCTCCGCCTGCGCGCCGAGCCGGCGCATCGGGTCGGTCGCCTGGGTGCCGGCCCGCTTGGCGAGGTCGTCGTCGAAGCCGGCGACGAATCCGGAGCTCGAGCTGTGCGCCCTGGTCGCGGCGACGGCCAGGCCGAGCGCCGCGAGCACGGTGAACCCCAGGCACAGCATGACCCTGTTCCTCGACACGACCCCTCCCCGCGCTTGGGAATCGACGACCAAGCGTAGCGCCGTCGAGCTGCTTCGTGGCCAGAGCAGAGCCGCCCGGAGGGCGGCTCTGCTCTGCCGTTTTCGCTCGCGTTACGGCGAGGGGACCGAGACGTTCGCGGTGTAGATGTCCTGGTCGTTGAGCGGCGACGCGGGCGCGCTTGGCGCGGTCGCCGTGCAGACGGACGGCGGCACCGCCAGGTTGCCGTTCGCGTCCAGGCAGGCGAACAGCTCCGGGTTGCGCGTGTCCGTCCACAGCGGATTCGCGTTAGTGTACGCGGCGAGCCCGCTGTAGTCGCCCATGAAGAGGCCGCTGAACTCCGTCGGCGGCGGGTTCGAGGACGACGTCACGCGTGTCGTGTTGAACTTGACTAGGCTGCTCGAGCCGGAGAGGCTGTAGTCCGAGAAGCCGGTCGTCTCGTCGGTGCCGTACTGGCGGTCGTAGTACGACACGGCCAGCTTTCCGTTCTTGGTGAAGGCCTGCCACTGCCAGAACTGGTCGGTCGTGGCCTGACCCGGATCCTGCGTCACCACCGGCATCGTCCGCGGGTCCTGCGTCGTCCCGGTGAACGTGTTCCCGTGGTCGTTCGAGACGCTGATGATGATGTCGTTGTTGCAGGCGCCGGGCGTCTTGACGCCCGTGTAGAGGTTGTCGCCGGTCGCCGGGCTGGTACCGGCCGGAATGCAGCCGTTCGACTCGTTCGAGTGCTGGTTGATGTACGAGCCGTACGTGACGACGACCTGGTTCGGGTTCGTCGGGTTGACCGAGCCGACGGGATAGTTCGTCGCGCGGAAGTACGAGTTCGTCGACGAGCCCTTCTCCGGCACGCAGGCGCGGCCGACGTCCTTGCCGCCCTGGTAGGTGGCGCAGTCCGGCAGGTCGTAGTAGTTGCCGACGAGGATCGGCCCCTGGAACGTGTTGCCGCCGTCGGTCGAGTACGAGAGCAGGATGTTGTTCTCGTTGTCCTGCGCGTTCTTGAGCGCGTTGTTGTAGTTGTTGTAGACGACGTAGAGCGTGCCGTCGGGTCCGACGAACGGGTTCGAGAACTGGTTCTCGTTGCAGTTCCCGTTCGGCGCCGGAAGGCCGTACGTGTTCGCGCAGAGGACTGGCGAGTTGACGCTGACGAGATGCGGCTGGCTGAAGTGCTCCCCGTAATCCGACGAGTACGACTCGAAGATGTAGGCCGTCCCGTCGGAGGCGAAGTCCGTCCACGTGACGTAGATCCGGTTCTGGAACGGCGTGCAGGTCGACCCGGCCTGCACCGTCGTGACGCTGGCCGCGCAGGCGTTCGTGTTGTTGTCGATCGTCCCGTACGGCTTGTCTTGCAGCGTCGCGCCGGTGGCGTCGTAGTCCTCGGTGACGGGCCGGCCCGGGAAGTTCCACGACGCGCCGTCGTTCTGCGTCGAGCGGTAGACGTACACGCCGCTCGAGAAGTCCGGGTTGTTCGTCGTCGGCGTCCCGCGGTTGAACATGAGCCCGCCGAAGTACGCGTTCCCGTAGGTGTCGTAGCCGATCACGAACGGGTCGCCGCAGGTCTGCCAGTACTGCCGCGCCGCCCCGAAAGCGCGTCCCCTGACGAAGCCGTACGGCAGCGTCGTGTCGTTCCACGTCCGGCCGCCGTCGCGGCTGTACGCCGGGAAGCAGCCGCCGTCGCCCAGGCGGTAGTCGTTCGAGGCCGCCAGCAGCTCCTGCGGGTTCTGCGGGTTGACCTGGATCGAGGTCTCGTTCTCCGCCTGCGAGCGTCCCTGCAGGTTCGGGTCGCTCAGGTTCAGGCAGTTCTGGTTGACCTTGATGTTCGAGGAGATGTTCTGCGAACAGGTGTTGCTGCCGCGCGGGAAGTACTGGTTCGGCGGCTGTTCGTTGCTGCTGCTGTTGTTCTCGTTGCTGTTCCCGAGGCCGAACGCCATCGACGCGTATCCGTCGAGCAGCCGGTCCTGGATCTCCGGCGCAGTCGTCGGGTCGAACGCCTTGGCCTGGCTGTGCCCGGAGTACGACGGGCCGACGCCGAGCACGACGGCGGCCGCGACGAGGGCGAGCGCAGCGAGCAACGCGATCTTGCGCTTCATGCTCCTCCCCTTCCTTCGCCCCGGCTCCTCATGGCCGGGAGATGGCGGCGACTATACGACGGCGCCCGCGCCGCTGCGGCAGTGTCCGCGCGCGCGATTCGGGCCGGAAGCTGCGGCACTCCCGGCCCGAACCGTGAGGAGAGGATGCCGGGCGTAGCCGCGGTCCGCCCGACAGCACGAAAGACCACGCGTGACGACGACTCTTGCGGTCTGCTCCAACGCGAACGCTGGCCAGCAGTTGGACACGACGGCGGTCGCAGCTCGTCGGCAACGATTTCGCGGCAGGCGACGCGAAAGGGGGTCACGTTCGGTGACGCGGCAGGAGTTCGAGCGCAACTACATCGTCGAGAAGCTGGTCGAGGTCGAGTCGGCGCTCGCAGGATTGGAGGAGGTGCGCTCCGAGGCGAGCGACGCCCAGCGCAGGCAGCTGGCGAGGCTCGCGGCGCAGCTGATGCGCACGCTCAACGCGTACGACCAGATGCATCCGTCGCTCAACTGAGACCCGACGGGGGCCCACAGTCGCCGGAGCACGAACCCGCCGCTCCGGACGGGTTCGTCGCGCTACCGCGAGAAGAAGCGGGCGATGGGACTCGAACCCACGACCCTCAGCTTGGGAAGCCGAAGCGGTACCAGACCGGAAGCCAGACGGAACTGCGCTCTCCGGTCACCGGCAGACCAGCCTCCGGTTGGTTTCCGGCTTGCTTCCTACGATTGCTCGTCCTTCCCTGGCGCCGGCGTCCGATGTGACCGGGGCGTGACCAGACGGTCGATCACGCGCCACGCCTCCTCGATCTTGCGCTGAAGCTCCCCGTGCCACTCCTCGTCGCCACGGTGAGTGTCGACGATCCTGCCGAGCTCGTCGAGCGCCCGCCCCGCCTCCTCGAGTCCCCCCTGCAGCCTCGCAACCTCCCGGCACAAGGCTGTCACCACGATCCCCGTGTGGTCTTCCTCGAGATGGCCCATGTGGGTTCTACCCCACCATCCCGGCGAAGCTCTGATCCATGCGCTTCATCGCCGTCGCCTGCCGCTCCCGCGGGTTGTAGAGCTTCGCGTAGATCCCCAGCGTCACCTGCGGCGAGGCGTGGCCCATCTGGTGGGCGACGTACGTCACGTCCTCGCCCTGGCCGATCAGGACCGACGCGAACGTGTGGCGCAGGTCGTGCAGCCTGCAGTGGGGCACACCCGCACGACGCAGCGTCTCCTCGAGCGCCCGTGTAACGCGGCGCCTCTTCATCGGTTGTCCTTCCTTGGTCTGGAACACGAACGTTCCGCCTGCCAGCGAGCGGCGGGCGAGCTCGCGGGCGACCACCTGCGGCATCGCCACCGAGCGCACCCCGGCCGCCGTCTTCGACTGCCTCACGTGAAGCAGCTGGTCTACAAAGTCCACATCCTCCCAGCGGAGCGCGAGCGCCTCCGAGATCCGCAGCCCGCACAGCACCAGCACCAGCCACAGGTGGCTGTAGGTGTCGGTGGAGGCCCGAAACAGCGCCCCGATCTCCTCCGGGGACAGGATCCGCATCTGGCGTGCCCCGCCGCGCGGACGCTCGTCGTGGGCCAGGTCGCGGACCGGGTTGATCGCCGCCAGCCCCTTCCGCCGGCGGGCGTACTCGAACATCATCGACAGCGGCGTCAGGCAGCCCCGGATCGTCCACGCCTTCTTCGTCTTCGCCATCTCGGCCACGAAGTCGGCGATGTCGTTCGGCGTCACCGACGACACCCGCAGGTGGCCGAGCCGGGGCAGCGCCCAGTGGTCGAGCGAATACTCGTACGTCTCCAGCGTTGAGCGGCGCAGCGGGCGCCGGTCGGTCGCGTTGCCCGACTCCCACAGGCGCACACGCGCCTCCTGGGTCTTCAGCCACTCCTCGGCAAGCTCGCGCACCGTCACCTTGGACGGGGCCACCCTCTCGCCGCGGTGCATCTTCTCGAGCACCTGGGCGCGCACCCTCTGGGCGTCCTTGAGGCCGCCTGCGACCGTCTGGAAGCGCCGCTTGCCGTACGAGTCCGTGTAGGCGATCTCGTACACGCGGCCCTTGTCGCGGTCGCGGTAGTAGACGCCCGGGTAGTTGGTCGCGACTCTTCGGCCCGACCGCCTTTCGTTACCGGGGGTTGTCTGCGTATCAGCTGCCGGCTGCAAAACATCTCCTTTGCGGTGGTGGAGCCCGGAATCCGTCGGTCCGATCCTAGGTGGGCCGCAGCTAACCGGCAAGTCACCAGAACGGGTGATTCTGACGAAAGTTGACGTGGCCGTCGCGTTTTCAGGCACGCAAAGAGAGAGGCGCCCCGAAGGACGCCTCTCTGGACTTCACCAAACCGTAGGAAGGAGCCAACCTCATTCCCGCCTCGGCTTCCGCCCGGCACCACCCGTAGCGGTGAACGCACCCTACCAGACTTAGTGTCCGGACTCAACCCCTCAACCGAGTAGCCCAACCAGACGGCCGCCGATCCACTCGGCCACGTTCACCGTCACGGCGTCGCCCATGGCGCTGTAGCGCGGCGAGTCGGGCGTGCCACCGAGGTCGGTCCAGCCGTCGGGGAAGCCCTGCAGCCGCTCGCACTCGACGGGCATCAGGCGACGGACGGTCTCGCCGTCGACGACTTCGTTGGAGGCGTTGCTGCCGGGGCGGACGTGGCTTCTGACGGTGCCTGTGATGCTGACGGTGCCGCCCGCGCCCGTCCCAACGCCGGGCGCGACGTGCTCGTTCTCGCTCAGCCCCTTCGCGCCGCCGCCGGTCGGGTGAAACGCGACGATGTTGTGGTCGTCCTCCTTGCGCCGATCGGGCGCGTTCGAGTTCGGGTGACCGCCCGAGGTCAGAGGCACGGCCACGATCCGGTTCGCCTGGGCATCGTTGTCGTCAGGGCCGCCGTTGCCCATCCCGCTCAACGACCCAAGCCCCCCTGTCGATGTCGTCCCCGGTGAATCCCCTGCGACCGCCGAGAGTGCCCGCAACAGCGTCGGGTGGATCGTCCTGCCCCTCTTCTGTGCCCGTCGCAGGATGCCGCGAGCAGCGCGAGCCGACAGCCAATACTTCGGCGGCGAGCTCGGCTCCAGCACGTCCGTCAGCGTCAACTCCACAGATGAACACACGCCGTCGGCGCTGCGGCACTCCGAAGAAACGGCTGTCGACAACCCGCCACGCCAGGCCGTACCCGAGGTCGGCCAGCGTGGCAAGCACGACTCCGAAGTCCCGACCGCCTTGGCTAGAGAGGAGACCTGGAACGTTCTCAAGGAGAACGGCTCGGGGTCGAACAGCCTCGACGACCCGGCAGGCGTCGAAGAAGAGACCGGTTCGCTCCCCGGCGAGGCCGCGTCGCTGCCCCGCAACGGACACGTCCTGGCAGGGGAACCCTCCGACGAGGAGATCAGGAACGGGGACTGTGTGAACCCGGCCGGTTCCGTCAGAGACGGAGACACATCCATCTCGCGAAGCTCCCGCCGCTGGTTCGACACGAAGAGCCGCCACGTCGGGGAAGCAGGGGACGCCGGGGAAGCGGGCGGCGAGCACTTGGCGCCGCCACGGATCCCACTCGCACTGCAGCACGATGGTTCCCCCGGCCCGCTCGATGCCAAGGTCGAGTCCGCCGACGCCCGAGAACAGCGACCACACATTCACGCCTCGCCCCCGGCGCGCCGCCTCCGCTCCTCCAGCACCATCTCGTACGCCTTCACGTAGCCGGCGGCGTCGACGATCGAGTCGCGGTGGCCGGGCGTCGACGCCAGCCGGGCCAGCTTCACCAGCACCATGTAGAGCGCGTGCTCCTCCGGCGACTCCGGGCCACGCCCCCACAACGCCTTCGCCATCCCCACCACCTTCGAGAAGTCGTCGAGCGGGTGGCCGTAGACGGCGTTACGGTCGGTGGAGACCAGACGGTCGGCCTCCTGCAAGACCGTCTCCGGCCGCCTCTCCTTCTCGTAGACCAGCCTCTTCTTCGCCTGCGCGACGGCGTTGTCGCGCTCCCCGTTCCCGAGACCGCTCACGCCCGGAACTCCACCGGCGGCTTCAGGTAGCCGAGCGCCTTCAACTCGGCCCGGATCTCCTTGTGCATCAGCACGTCGCTCTCGGCCCGTTCCCGCACCTGTGGCCACCCGCGCTCGTCGTAGGCGTCCTGCCACTCCTGCCAGTTCAGGGCCAGCTTCTCCCGCTCCAGCCGCAGCAGCCGCCCCAGCACGTCCTGGCCCTTCTTGAAGCCGGTCGACCTCGGCAACCGCATCGTGTCCTCAACAACCACCCGGCTGACCACCGGCAGGCGCAGCCTCATGCACTCCGCGTTCAGCACCCGCAGGTCGAAGCGCAGGATGTTGTGGCCGGTCACCATGTCGGCCGCCGCGATCGCGTTCAGCAGCGGGATCAGCATCCGCGCGCGCCGCTCCGGGTTGCCGAAGATCCCGGCCGGCCCGCACACCCGCGAGTGGGCGACATCCTGGCCCACCCACGACCAGGCGACACAGGTGATCTTCTGCGGCACCCACTGCGGGTCGGCGAAACCGGCCGCGATCGTCTCGATGTCGAAGTCGAGGATCCGCTTCGGCTTCAGGTCGGCCCACTCGAGCGGCCGGATCCCGAGCGGCGCGGCCGGGCGCGGCGCCTCCGAGGTGATCGGTACTAGGCGCACTCGTCGAGGGGGACGGTTTCGATGACGGCGTCGGCCGGGCCGATCTCGGCGCGGGCGGTGCCGGCCTGCAGCGCCGCCACCTCGCCGAGCAGCACATCCTCCTCCCAGTCGATCCGCTCGAACGCCTGCTTCAGACGGAACTGGGCGCGGCGAGCCGCCTTCCACTTCCTGATTTCACGACTGTCGCGTGCCAAAGACATCCCGGTACTCCTCCTTCTGCTTGGTGGTGAAGTCGAAAAGCAGGGCCCGCAGACGGGCGTTGATCCGTGCCGCCTCCTCCGCGCTGGGGGCCCTGCCGAGGTAGCGTCCGCCCACCCGGATCGCGCGTGCGTTCTGGGCGGCGTCCTTGCCGGTGATCTTGTTCCGGACGGAGTCCCTGACGCGGCAGCGCCAGTAGCCGCCCGCCGGTAGCCGCCGGTCCTTGCTCCAGCGCATCCGCTCGCCGTGGCAGTGGCACCGCGGCGGCTCGTCGTTCACACCTGCCCCTGTCTCTGGGCAGCCGAAAGGGCCGCCGCGTGGGCGGCGGCGGCGTTCTGCTCTGCGCGAAGCTCGCGCTGGTACTGCTGGGCCAGGACCTCCAGCCCGATCTTGGTGCGGCCGTGCCGGATGAGCGCGTCGGCGAGCACGATCGCGGCCGGGATCACGAAGCCAGCGACCTGGAGCAGCAGACGGCTCTGGCCGGCCGGCAGGTAGTGCTGCGCCACGGCGAACGTGATGGCGAACTTCGCGACCGCCAACAGCTGCGCCGGGGTGACGTCGGGAGTCGACATCCTGGGTTTTCCTCCTCGGTTCGGTGAAGCCCCCGCGAAGGGGGTTCACGCAGTGTGCAGGCCCGAGGCGAGGGTTACGGCCAGGCGCGGTTCAGCAGGTGCGCCCCGGCGGCGACGACAAGGCCGAACAGGACGGCCCGCCAGAGCGACACGCGGAGCACGATGTGCAGGTTGAGGCCGATCAGGAAGCCGCAGAGCGCCACGTACAGCACCGGGTACGTCCTCTCGGCGTGCCAGGAGGTCTCCGACAGCGTCACCCAGGGAACGACCCGCCACAGGCCGGCGAGCTCGAGCGCGAGGAACGCGAACAGCCAGCCGGCCCAGACGCCGTACGACCACACCCACCTCACGACATCGCCGCCAGACGCACCCACGCCCACGGCGGGATCACGCGCGGCACCGTCGACGGGCGCGGGGCGGGACGGCCGCGGCGCCGCCACTCGGCCCAGCGCCAGAACCAGGCGGGCACCGGCTGCGGCCACACCTTGCGGACGGCACGGTGTGCGGCCGCCACCGGGCGCGTAAACGGCGACTGGTTCTTCGGCTCCGGGTGCGGGGCCGGGTCGGAAGGCTTCGGGGCGGGGGCCACGGGCAGCGGCCACTGGCCGAAGTCGGTGCCGATCGACTCGTTGAGGTCCACCTGCAGGCCGCCGAACGTCTTGTCGAAGTCGTACTGGCGCAGGCAGGCGCGGGGATCCCACTGGCCACCCGACCAGGCGGCCGTCTGCCAGCCGTAGGAGATCAGGTGGTTGTCGAACAGCCGCTTGATCACCCAGTAGCCGCCGTAGGCGCCGGTGCGGCGGTGGCCGAGCACGGAGGCGACGCCGACGAAGTAGGCGTTGACGTACACCTGCGCGGCGGGGGTGCAGTCGAAGTCGACGGCGAAGAAGATCGGGCGGTCGTCGGGCAGGCCGCAGGCGCGCGCCTGGCCGAGCGCCAGCTGGGCGTCACGAACACCGGCGGCGTGGCCGCCGAGCGCGTCGTCGGCCCGGTTCTCGAACACCGTCACGATGTGCAGGCCGGCATGGTGGAGCGCCTGCGCCTCGGTGGCCGTCAGGTTCTTCGGGTTGCCGGGCGTGGAGAAGTAGCGGCAGACGAAGTGGGCGCCGTCGGCGACAAGCTTCGCGGCGTCCCGGGTTCCGGACGCGTAATCGACTCCGAGCAAGGGAAACCTCCTAAGGGGCGGGGTGGTGGTGAAGGCCGGCGAGCAGGTAGACGACGAGAGTGGCCGCGGCGACCGCCAAGCTCAGCGCGGCCAAGCTCGGCCACGCGAACCGGAACCGCTCCAGCGCGCGGATGCGCCGCTCGTGGTCGTCGGAGCGCACGGACTGCGCCGAGTGGCTGGCCTTCAGGGCTTCGATCGTCGGCGTCAGGAAGCCCTCGAGCCGCGCCAGCACCTGAAGCGCACTGTCGATCTTCGCCTCCAGGCGGTGAGACTCTGACTCGGTCACTGCTAGACCCCTTCCTTACGTGTAGCGACGAACCCCGACGAGGCCGTCGCCGAGGAAGGCCTTCAGGGGGATGTACGAGTTGACGGTGCCGGTGTGCGGCGACTGCTGGACGATCCCGTTGCCGACGTACAGCCCCTCGTGGTCGGGACCGGCCGCGGTCGGGCGGGTGAAGACGACGTCGCCGGGGCGGATCTGGTGGAGCGGCACCGGGGTTCCGAGCCGGAACTGCTCGAACGTCGTGCGCGGCAGGTTCACCCCCACCTTCGCGAACGCGTGCTGCACGAACGACGAGCAGTCGAGGCCGGTGGCCGGGTCGTTGCCGCCGTACTTGTACGGGACGCCCAGAAACGCCCTGGCAGCCTGAACCACACCGGAACCCCCACCTCCGGCCGGCTTCGGCTGTACGGGGCTTACAGGGCTCTGTGCGGCGGCGAGGATCTGGTCGGCGGACGGGTCGCCGCCGGAGATGATCGTCTTCAGAATCGACAGGTCGGCGGTCGAGATCGGCGGCGGCGCCTGGCCACCCGACGCAGCCCGGCCGCCGGTGGGTCGTCCAGCGGACGCACGAGCGGGCGTCGGCTCGACACCCAGCCCGGACAGGATCGCGTTGACGTAGTTGACCGTCTCCGGGAAGTGCTGCCAGGCGCCGCTCTCCACGTTGCCAGGGCCGGCGTTGTAGGCGGCCAGCGCGAGCCGCCAGTTGCCGAAGCGGTCGTACTGGTCGCGCAGGTAGCGGGCGCCCGCCTCGAGGTTCTGCACCGGGTCGTACGGGTCGGTCACACCGAGCCCGCGCGCGGTGCCGGGCATCAGCTGCAGCAGCCCCATCGCGCCCGCCGGCGAACGGGCCTGCGGATTCCAGCCCGACTCCTGGTTCACCTGGCGCAACAGGATCGCCTCAGGGATGCCGTACTTCGCCGCCGCAGCCTGGGCCGCGGGAAGGTAAGGGGAGGGGGGCATCGAACTCCTAAGTCGGGGGCTGCGGGTACTCTTCGCGCTCATGCGCCTGTGGCTTGATGACGAACGGCCAGCGCCTGACGGCTGGCATGCAACGAAGGACGCCGCGGAGGCTTTGTCCCTTATTCGGTCAGGCAAGGTCGTTGAGGCGTCGCTTGACCACGACCTCGGAAACGAGCCGTACAACGGCTACTGGATCCTCAAGAGCGTTGAGGAGGACCTAGCGCGCGGTGTTCGCTACTCCGTTCCGACCATCAGCATTCACACCGCCAACCCGGTGGGTCGCCGCAACATGCGCGCCGCGCTCGAGTCGATTCAACGGCTGGCGAGCAAGTAACGATGCGCGCCGCAGAGAAGTACGCGGAACTAGCCGCCAAGGGTGAGGCGCGGCCCGTGTGCGAGTGCTTGGGCGGCCACCCTCGTCGAGTCTCCTTGACTTCCGAGAATCTGCGTTTACACTTCGGGCGTGGCGTTAGTCATTGAGATCCTCTTCATGTGGGCGCTCATCGGTGCCCTGTACGGCGCTACGCGATGAGCGCCGGCCTGATCTTCGGGATGGTGTGGGCGGTGATCGCGATTTCCGCCTTCACTTGGGTCATGGTGGGCACCGCCCGTTCGCTCTGGCGCGACGGCCACCCGGTGCAGGCAGCGCTGCCGGCGATCTTCGGCGCCAACGCGGTCGGCTGGTTCGTCTACCTGCTCGTACTGCTTACGGGCTGATCGCGCGCTGGCGCGCCCGCTCCGCGATCAAGTCACCCCGCGAGAACGGCTTCAGGCCGTTCGCCACCAGCAGCGCGTTCAACTGCTTGAGCGGCGTATTCTCGTAGGCCGCCTGCGCTAGTTCCAGCGCCCGCGCCTGCTGCGTGGACCGCGGCTTCGTCTCGTCCTTGATCTGCGCGACCCGAAGCACCAGCTGGAGCTCGGCGCGCGGCACCGTCTTCGCGTTGGGGTCGTTCTGCAGCCGCACCTTCTCCCGCTCGAAGTTCGTAACGTCCTTGAGTGCGTTCGCCGCCGCCTTCTGGTAGTCGTATCCGCCCTCGTATGGCGAACCCGCCCACTTCTCAACCGCCGCCAGCGGCCCCTTCGGCGTCGCGCCGGTCTGCTTCTCCCGCGCCGTCTGCAGCACCGAGAACGGCTCGAACGTCTTCGCCATTGAGTTCAGCGCGTCGTCAAGCACGCCCTTCTTCGGGATGTTCCCGTACTGGTCGCGACCCGTCACGACCTCCTCAATCGGCTTCGCCGCCGGTGACAGCAGCCCGAACGCCGCCCCCGCGTTCTCCGGATGCGACGGGAACAGCCCCGAGTACGCCTGCGCGTCCTCGGCCAGCTGCGACCACGGATCGGCGGCCGACATGTCGATCGGGCCGCCCTTCGCCGGGTAGTAGCCCTCCATGTACGGAGGCGCGACGCCGCCCTCGTGCGCCCAGAAGTCCTCAACCTTCTTCGCCCCCTGCGCGCCCGCCTGCGAGTAGGCGGCCATCTGGTAGGGATGCTCGAACGGGAAGCGCAGCGCCCACAACGAGGCCGCCCGAATCCAGGGCCAGTAGGCAAAGAACGACTTCAGCACCACCCGCTCCCGGTCAGTCATCGCGCCGTAGTCGATCGGCTCCTTGTTGGCGCGCAGCAGGACCGCGTTCCGCTCCCCCTCCAGGCGCGGATCCGTCATCAGCGCCTCCCAGTCGCGCGCCGTCCGGTACCCCTTGCGCTGCGCCTCGTGGATGAACGACAACATCCGCGGCACATGGTCGTTCAGTCCGGCCCAGAAGCCCGCCACGCCGTGCTGGAAACGAGTGGCGCGGTTCGACTCGAGCGCGCGCGCGGAGCCGTGCGACACCGCGTTCGCGATCTGGTGGTAGACCTCCGGATCGAGCTTCTTCACCTCGTCCATCATCTTCCAGGCGTTGCGGAAGATGAACGGCCCCTGCTGCGTCAGGTTCAGGACGAGGTTCTGCGGCAGCCAGCGGATGTAGCCGGGGTTCAGGTAGCGACCGAAGCGGAAGCCGGAGTTGATCCCGTTGATGAAGCGGAGCGCCGCCCCGGCCGTCTTCGGCTCCAGCGGGCGAATGATGTCGGGGTTGATCCAGCGCACATGCTCGCCGTGCTCCGGCTTGCGCGTCCACTCCTCGAACAGCCGCTTCGCCACCTCGTCCGCCGCCTCGCCCGGAAGCAGGTCGCCCGGATGGACGCCGTACGCCTCCTCCTTCAGCGACGCCGGGATCGTCGACAGGTCGCGGATCGGGACCGGCTCGCCCCGGCCGGGAATCGCGCCAGCCGGGTTCCAGCGGCTAAACCCGGCCTCCTCGGGCGTCTCCTTCGACAGCGCCCACAGCGCCTCGTGCACATCCTGCATGTTGCGCCAGTGGGCCGCCTTTGTGAACGAGGTCGTCGCCAGATGCGACGCCTTCGTGCGGAAGTCGCCGTGATCGAGGATCTCGCCGGTGAACTGGTGGGCCGCCTCTCGTTTCGGCGGCCCGAGCCCCATCTGGGAGCGGCGACGTCCGAAGCCGAGGCTGGTGCGGCCGGACGGCTTCGCCTCCCACTCAAACGGCAGGTAGAACGCCTCGGGCGGGGCGACCAGCGACGCGTTGAACACCGACTGCACCACCGGCGGCACGTCCTCGCCCTTGGCGGCACGCAGCATGTCCTCGTGGAACCGCTGCGCCTGCTGCGGCGTCCAGCGGCCCTCGACACCGTAGTGCTGCTCGAGAGAGCGCACCTGCGTGATGTCCAGTTGGGGCGCGATCCGACCCGGGAGGCGTTCAGCCGCAACGACCTCAGGGGAGTCCTTGGCTACTCCCTCTGTGGGCTCGACGAGGTTGTCGGCAGATCCTCCTGCTCCAGATCGCTGTCCCTCAGCCAGTCGAGTTCCGGCTTCAGCAGGGCGATCAGTTCCTCGTTGGTCATTCCCGAATGCTACCGACCGGCCACGAAGTTCGGCGCCCTTCTGCTCGAACATCTCGTGGATCTGGCGAGCGCGCTCATGGGCGAGCAGCGCGTTCAGGTGATCCTCCAGCCGGCTGCGCTCGACGAGCAGCCCGCGATGAGTCCCCGCCAGGTTCTCCGGGTGTTCAACGAACCCGTCGCGGGCCTTCGTCGGGCCGAGGTCGGCGATCCGCTTGTCGATCTCAGCGAGCCGGTGGCGAGCGAACTCAACGTCACTCGGCAGCGATCGGACATGCTCGGCGTCCGCGCGCAGGGCGGCGGCGTGCTCCGGGCCGCTCTGGGCGGCGTACCGCTCCAGTTCGGCGGCGTGCTGCTCCAGGTAGTGGCGCGGACTCTCGGCGGCCGGGCCGTGCTCCTCCGCGATCTTCGCGAGCTCCTGGTGCAGATCGGGAAGACCCTCGGCGCGGGTGTGGATCCCGTACCAGTGCGAGCCGAGTGCATGGTTGATCTGCTGCTCGGTGCGCCCGTAGTAGCGCTCCCGCTCGGCGATCGCGTCGCGCATCACCTGCGCCGCCTTCAACACCTTCGCGTTCTCCGCGCCCGGCTTCAAGTGCTGGGCGGCGATCTTCGTCAGGTCAAGCTGGCTCTGGTGGCGGGCCAGGTCGCCGACCCCCTGGTCGATCATCGCCTGGTGGTACTTGGCGTACGCCTCCGGGGTGTGACCCTTCGCGATCATCCAGGCGGCGTGCTCCTCGGCCGCTGACAGCTTCAGCTTCGCGAGCCGGGACAGGTTCGCTCCGCGCACCGCGTTCGTCATCCGCTGGTTGGAGCGAATCATCCGCCCGACCTTGGCGCGGGCGCCGAGCAGGTCGACGCCGCCGTCGAGCGCGTGCGAGACGATCCGGTCCGTCACGTAGCGGTGGAACAAGTTGACGGCGTGGTTGTGCGACGCCGACGCGGTGATCGTGAACGGGCTCCCGTCCGGCTTCGTGCCGATCGTGATCGTCCGCTCCGGGTCGACACGGGGGCGCAGTAGCGCGCGCGTGTACAGCTTCGCCTTCGTCGCGGCCGACGCCTCCGGGGGCACCCCGTGCTCCAGGTAGTGCTGCAGCGCACCGCCCTCGCGCAGCCGGGCCACGTCGGCGAGCGACAGGTCGGCGCCCGGGGCGAGCGCCCGCGCCGTCTCGCCCAGCGCCGCCACCCGGCCGAGCGCCCCACCGACACCCGACACGGCCGGGAGGACGTAGTTGAGCCCGAACATGAACGGGTCCTGCCGGAGATTCTTGATCGGGTCCTGCCTGTAGTAGTCGACCGCCTGCCGCGCGAGACGCGGCACGCCGTGCGTCGGGTCGATGGCGGCGCTCGCCACCCCGATCGGGATCCCGAGCAGATCGGCCGCGGCCTTCTGCGCGTAGTTGCCAGTCCCGCTCAGCGACAGCAGCCCCGCCGCCTCCTGGCGCTGCTGCGGCGAGCCGGTGAAGACCACCCTGCCGCCACGGTAGTTGATGTGGCCCGCCGCGCCCGGGTTCCAGTGCCCATGCAGAACACCGGTCGTGTAGGCGGCTGCCCGGATCAGCGCCGTCTGCGCGTGGTCGTTCAGGGCGCCGACGGCGGTGCGCAGCGTCTTGTAGTCCTCGGGGCGGTCGAAGGCGAGCGGGTTGTCGATCGTCGGCTCGCCGACCGCCTTCGCGTACTCAGCCTGAGGGCTGCCAGTGGGTGCCGTGGTGCGCAACTGCGCCCGGCCGCGCGCCACACGGGCGTTGCTCTGCTCGGCGATCGTCGGCTGCGGCTCCCGGACAGGCGCAAGCCCGCCCCCCGAAGGGGGCGGGGTGAGAGCGTTGAAGTGACGCGCGAAGCCCACGCCCATGTCGGCCGCCGACTTGCGCGCCTGCGCGCGCGCCTGCCGGTTCGTCTGCGCCTGCGCGCTGGCCAGCTTCCCGGTCGCGTTTGTGGAGCCGCGGACGACCGGCACCGGCTAGACCCCGTGATGGCGCGGCACTACCCCGCCGTTTTGGGCGTGCGCCGCCGGACGGTGCGAGATCGGCGGCAGCGGTGCAGGCGGCGGCGGGGGCGGCGGGCCGAGCAGCTGGTCGACCATCTGGTTGAACTCGGCGGGCGTATACCCATAGGCGCCGAGCGCGGCGCGAAGCTGCTGCGCCACGTAGCTGCGGGCGGCGGCGTAGTTGAACGGGATCCGGCCGTGTTCGTTGTAGATCGGCTTGACGATCACGTTCGCGGGCTTGGTCGGGGATTTCACCCAGCCGTTCGGCGTCAGCCACTCGGTCGTTGGGATGTTGGCGCCGTCCTTCGTCTGCTTCGTCACGGGTTCGTGCCCGATCACGACCGCGCCCGTCTTGGTCCGCTGGTTGTGAATCCAGGTGCCGAGTTCACCGAAGACCTTGGCGTGCGCCTTGTCGCGGCGCTCGATCGCCGAGGCGCGCGCCTTCTCCGCTGCCTGCTGCGCCTTCTGCTGCGCCTGCGTCGCCTTGAACGTCGGCTTGCCTGTCACGGGGTCGA